>Ga0157364_1003069_pt1 | contig 16035 bp, 8 predicted proteins | sample AttsexASBM2_FD_111476 | JGI IMG/M metagenome (GOLD analysis project Ga0157364, IMG submission 111476) | Fungus gardens microbial communities from leaf cutter ant in Ribeirão Preto, State of São Paulo, Brazil - Atta sexdens ASBM2 | ecosystem: Host-associated > Fungi > Mycelium > Unclassified ...
GGCTGTTATTCGCCAGTGAAACACGCACATGCAGAGGGTCGGCCGGTACTATGTCGAACTACGTCGGAGTTCGACACGCGGAAATTCTCTCTAATATTTATGGGTATGGTCGTCCTATTCTTCTCGTTAATTCTCGGCTTTCAAAGTTTTTTATTAGAAAGTTATTTATTAGACAGAAAATTATTATTCTGAAAAAGGAAAATAAAAAGTATAATTAGATGCTCAATCTTAAAGTCAATTATTTTTACATTCCTTTATCTCATACAGGTGTAATTAATGTGAAATTAATATACTAGTATAAAAAATATAACAATTATTACAAAATTAAACTTTTTCTAAGTTTTATGACCAGCCTACTTACCAACTTGCGTATAAACCACCTGTTTACTTAAAAGTTAATTTATGTTAATTAAAAGATATTAATTAATTTCATAAAACTAAAATAATGTATAACTTGCATAAAAAAGAATGAATACTAATTGTAAATATATTTTAATAAAAACATTTGAAACTTTCTTGTAGATGTAGCATAAAAAAATTGAATTATTTGATATTTTTGACAAAGAGATTTGTAATTAAATTGATCCAATAGCTTTGGAGGATTAAAATCGGAATCCAAATTTTTATAGTAATCTGTTTCTACATTATACAAATTTTATTATACAATTTCAAGATTGCTAAGAGAATATGATATGTTATGAATATTTATAAACATTATCTTGTAATAATTATTTACAACAAATTTTTTAACGAGTCTTTATTAAAGAATACCTTGTGGTTATTTATAAAGCGAATTCGTTAAATTTGTTCTTTCATAAGGATGATTTACAATCCCCATTGTTATGTGTATTTTTTATTTACTATGTAGAATGCACGTTTCAACCTACTTAAGTACATATATCAACCCTTACATTTTAAATGCCAATATAGACGGTAATACAAATATATGTCGATAAAATATTGCATAACTGATGATCGAAATAAGTTAAATGGATTAAATAGATGTATGGATCTCGATTCTTCGAACATTACAATTTTCAAGTAAAATGTGAATACATATTATTAAATTGCTTCTGTAAATTTTGTTTGAAGGATTTAATAGCAAAGTTTCGCAACTCGGTACGATTTTAACTTGCTTGTTAATTTAATTATCGTACGTAATTGTGAATATAAATCAAAAGATATTTTTTATGTATCTCATTAAATTAACGTCACATTTGACTATCTTGCCTAATGATATTGTGTTATCAGATAAAATAAATCACAGAAATGAACGAAGAAACAAGTCATATCTTATTTCTACCTATATAATAAAAAAAAATGACAAAGTCGTCGGTCGTCGCATAGCACGTCTTTCGTGTTCCGGTATTCTCAGTACTAATTAGACATGTATACATACGCAGCAGTAAGAGCAATTACGTTACTTTTAATATGAGTATATCGTGCTTTATATTGTTCAGTTGTCCTGTGGTTTTTCCGTTTATGAAGGAAATCAATGGTTTGTAACTTCGCGAGATGGCCAACGTGCAAATCGCGTGTCTCGAATCATTTAATGCATATTTTTTTAACCACATTTAGTCGTAATGTGAAATTTGCGCAGTCGCGTTCGAGAAATATGATTTTATTCGCTTATTACGAAATTCCACGAAATGTTTGAAAGCATAAAAGCGCGCAATTTTCATTTGCTTATATTTTAATCGTGATAGCTATTTGTAATATTATAAAAGCACAAAATATATCGAAAAAGACAAGAACGCTGCACAAATACACGCATGAAATGGTAATCAAATTTTCCTGTTATTTCCAAGGAAATAACGAATAAAATAATGAATTATTATAATTTTTTCTGCTTTATTAATATTTCTTCAAATAAAGCGCACGGTTGAGCTTTTATAATTATTTTACAAAAGCTTCGAAACCATACTACATATTTTATGTTTACGAAAGGACCAATTTGATCGAGAGAAAGTTATCGAATCAATGTTATTTTGATATTAATTTGACTCATGGCCTTTCGCTCACATACTCACAGTAGATTACGGGATAATGGCGAAGATTTTCTAATTATTAAGTAGTATTATATAAAAACCGCGAAATTAATTAGCCAATACAGTACGTATCGAATGTGAGCTTGAACGGAGATTGTATTTCACGGATATAGAAATGCAATAAAAAGCGGCGCTCTGCCAGCGTGCGAAGCAAGAAGAAACGAGGTCAACTATATCTGCGACAAATCGGCCTTCATCGAGAAATTATACGCGGTAACTGAAACGGGCGGCTACACCGAGCTAACGAGTAATATTTCTGAAAGAAATTACTGTTTCCCGATTCCCTTTCTGACCCTTCCTATTTGCTATCCAAAGCGCAAATACACTCTTCACTTCGTTTTACGTTTGTAACCAATTGACCTCTCGATTTATTCAAAGTAACGCTTCTACAAAAATTGTCTACTTTTTTTTGCATTTATTTAAATGTAAAAAATGCGTATATAACAGATATAACACAACCAAAAGAACCTTAAATGTGATCAGAATTATGTAAAACCATAGGAAAAATATAAAATTCAAGAAAAGAAAATATAAGATTCAAGAATTAACATAAAATATTAACTGTAAAAGTAAGACAGAGTATGAAATATGAAATAGGAGGAAATATTGCAAGAATTTTAATATAAGAAGATAAAAGGGATATGTCGAGCGAAATATATTTCAATACAGTAGTTCATGCAAATTAAGAATCTGTCCACAAAAAATGTGCGATATCAATTTTATTTTGTGATTTATTGCTGAGAAATCCAAGATTATTATGCATAAATATTTCAGTCAAATTTGATATGTTAGCGGTCGTTGAAGATTTATGAATGAAATTAATGCCGAACGCAAGATTATACCAAAACACTTTTCAGTGCGTCGTTCGCTTGGATTGTGGATCAATAAATAGTGAATACATCCGCGGCGTTAGTCGTACAAAACGATGTGCGATCCATTTCAATTCCGACATACACACGGAAATGAGACACGGTTCGGCGCAGACGAATCAATTATCGGCGATGCAATCCTTGACGTTTCTTCTAATAACAATTTCGGCTTCGACATATTTTCAATAAATTAATATATACGTTATTATCGCACAGCATATTACTGACATTACTGAATTTCGGTATGTAATGTCAGAAAAAAAGTGGCGAAAAATATATACAGAAATATTTCATCAATCAATTTTATATACAACCGTCAGGAAAATGTTTGCAATTACATACAAAAGTCTGTTTTTTATTTCTGTACTAAAACTTTCTTTTTTGCTTTCATCAAATATCAAACATATATCTATTTTACTTTAAATTCTAAAAAGTGTATACTAGTTTAGCTACAGAAGAAAACAGATCTAGATTAGAATATGACAGAGACGTCAAAGGTATCTTATTAAATTCTACACTTTATGATTTTATTATTTGTATTCTTAGAATTATTTGTATATTTACATATTTTTAATATTCTGTTCTCATTTCTATATATTATTGTCTAATACAAAAAAGAAACCAATTGAAATGATTAACGATGTCAAATAGCATAATCGATCATTCTAGTGTTAACTTGCAATTCGAAGACAGAATGGTGTACGTGACCTGACAACAGAAGGTGTATACCTCAACATTTATTTTAAATTCTGATATCTTTCTATCACAATCACGATATATTTCTATTATAATATTTCTTTCACATATTTTTATTCACCTTGATATACAGCGCAACAAATTTTTCATTCAAACTTATCCATTAACATACATACATATAAAATTAATATAAATATATTACAAGTGTGATAATCTTGAACTGTTTGAATTGAAGATTTTTCGATGTTCAATATCTCTGTGCTTTCGCGATTTGTTTCAAACTATCGATATAGACGTGTCATGTGTCTTATGCTAAGGATGCAATAAATAACTGCAATACAAGTTGTTTGTACCTTGTACTAGACTCTCTTTCCAAAAAGGATCGGAATTGTCAACTCGATTTATTGTGTCGAGAGAACAAATGTTTGACAAATTATATTGAAAAGTTTCGAATTGCGATGTTTATATGAAATACAGTCTTAAAAAGGAATTTGGGACGACGGGAATTCATGATGCCACGAAGTTTCACGCGCGCGATAACATTGTTGAAAAATATTCATCAATCTTCAAATTACGTATAAAAAGAAAAAAAGAATAATATCCTTAATCATCTTTTCTAAAAATCTCATAAAAAATTTAGACATCGAAGGGTGCCTAATTTTGAATATGTAAAGGAATATGTAAAAAATATGAAGTATATTGGAGGGGAAGAACGCGATTCTGAAGACACAAATTTCACAAAGTTGTCGATTTCCAATGATCGATCGGAGTTGTTCCCTCGAGTACCGGACGTTTCAAAGATGTTCACTGGTGGGCGAAGGTGAATCATCCAGCTCAGCCTGATATTCTGCGAATCGCCATATTCATGGACCCTACACGGTAGCGCCATCGGAAACCACCCCTGGAGTGGAGGAAAACCCTTCCAGTTGCTGGCGACGATAGCTGGCTGACCGGCTGGTGGGGCGACGCCGACGCCGACGTCGCGTGACGTCACGAACCAGGCCGAGTACGTTGCGGAAAAACGTTGTCATGACGACGACCGCTGACGCTACCGTCGTCGTCGCCGCACCGAACCTTCCACCGCTGCCAATGCCAGGATAACGTAAAAAGCAGCAGGGGAGGAAAACAAAAAAAGAATGTAAATATCGTGGGAGTCTCGTACGTACGTTCGTTACGCAATTTACATGATTGAATCGCCATTGGCGATAGGAATCAGGGATTCCCAAAAGGATAGAATTGGAGACGTGGGTGATGCATGCACTAAAATAGACAAGTCCATTTGCTCCCTGGATATCTGGATATCAATTACTACATATGAGATATTTTTCCAGCTGTTAAAAATGCGTACACTCTTTTGCGTTCTCAATTTTTCACACGCAAAGTAAGAGCGTCGTACGCGAATTATATATCCCATGTGCATTTACGGATAAATCGGAATATCAAAATATTTCAAGTATCAATGCGAATAGCTATTAATTATTAAATTTATTATATAAAGCTATTAATTACATACAATTAAATTAAACTGTTCATTAACGTATTCATTTTAATAATACTCGTTAATCTCTTATTCAAACATTTGCCTGTAAAACACTTTGTAGGCGTAAGAACAAGATGAACATTGAAATATATTTGCAACTGCGAATAAAAAAAAGTTTACGAGACAGTCGACAGAAGATAAGAAAAGACTCGTTATTTCTAAGATTTATTTCCGTGTTTTTCTATCGAGTGGTGGCTATTAAAGTCATCCAAATTGAAATATCTCCAATGTATGACAGTAGTCCGATAATGTTTGGTGTAAATATTAGTACAGGTTTTTGTGACGCAAATAACGCATGGAAAAAAAACAGTTTTGCAATATCTAAATTTAACTACAGATTTAAAAATAAATTTTGTTGAATTATCAAAATAATTACGAAGGACGTTCAATCAAACTGATCGCTAATTTTTTTTGCAACTTACTCATCAAGCTTGACTTTCCAACATAATTATTTTAATTATTCAAGAAAATTATTTTCAGATATGTATCTATCTAAATTTTTAGATACTTTAGCAAAATTGTTTTTTTTTTCATGAGTAAATGTTCATCTGCAGTGATACAGATGTTTCCGAGATTTCACATTTACGTAATTTAATCTACTGACGAGTGGCTCACAGTTTCCATCAAATAAAAAATTCGACAAAGTAAGAAACGGAAAACGAAGAATGTTCTGTTAAGATCAGTTGTTCAATTACATTGTAAATGTGAAACTTAAAGAACTTGCGTTGTCGCAGATTTCAACTGTGATGAAAATAATTGTGCGACGAATATTTTGAATAAGAGATAAATCATTGTGCTATATCCACCTTTTAATCTCCCTTATGTCCATTTTTACCAATGTAATTTTAATCTCAATAATAATAATTAATATAATCTTTAGCTTTTTCTAATTCATAGGATTAGAGAAAGATAAAAAATAAGATAAATCAAGCCAATCTATGTGAATAAATCAATAAATAACCTTAATTTCTTATTATCACTTTGATTATTAGAGGTAATCTTAATTGATGTTACTTAATTTTGCCCTTGATAATTAACTAATTAACTAACCTACCGTATATTAGTGAAATTGGACATTAGTGAAATAAAGCATTCATGTTAGCAAATATTACAAATTATTTAAAAAAATAAATCTCCTATATTTTTAGTGACGTGTTACATTGCGCAAATTGCAACTTCGTCGGCAAATTTTTGCACAATTTCTAATGATTCAATTACATGCGTGAAATGTCGATATTCTGTAAGTGTCTTATATGCAATAGAGAAGATGGTCACAGAGCCCGTCGATCGAAACGAGAGAACGTCAGTGAAGGAAAATTACTTTGCGTCGACGTGTTTGACGTGGCAATAGTGATAATGTTAACTGGGTTGGATGTTATTTAGATCGAGTAAATTATTCGCCCAATTCATATGATTTCGATGAAATGCTTGATTCACCACAAGAAACCAATGCGTGGGAAAACCCAAGCATAAATGCATTTCAGGAATATGCTTACACATTCATTCTTACATCCATTTCTGTGAATCTATTATACTGTAATTTAATTTCGATTTAATTTAGTCTTTACCTTTCTTAATTCTTAGAACTAAAGAAAGATAAAAAGAAGTTAACTATATAAGATTTAAGTTAATCTTGATAGGTTTTCATTTTTGGATAAATACACGATGCTTGCAGCTCTCTTATGAATAATAGATTAAATATATAATATAATTCTTACAATATATGCAATTAATTACTTTGCAATACTTTTAATTATAAATAACACAATTGTCAAGAATATGATAAAATAAATATTTCAATCGCAATCAATAAAATATTATGTATTAAATACATGATATACATATATTTTTTTAAAATAAAAATATTTATTTAAATCATCAATCAATTAAGTATAAATATATAAATTGATCTATTTATATTTAATTTATCAATTAAATATAAATAAATAAGTTTAACGAATAGCGAATACAGTTGGACATAAATTAATAGTACGCATGCATATCAAAACCATTGGTACACTGATTTAATCTAAGTATAAAAGTGAAATGTAAATATCTCGCATTATAAAATACATATTTTACATAATAAAATGTATTAAGAAATTTACGATTTTTAATTCGTTTTATTTTAAATACATTTTTACACGATCAATTCGTGTTGAAAAACAACGATTATAATAGGTGCGTTTGGCATTGCAAATCGTCCGTTTGTCTCGAAAATCATTCGGCAACTCGCATCTTTCTGCTACATGGCATCTTATCTGCGTTCGGTATTAACATTTCTAATCGACTGCTCGATCCACTCCGAATTCAAAGACCGAGCAGAGCTACTGCAGATTTTCGCGCCTAAATTAAATTCATAACCTGTATATTTATGATAATGTATCCACTAATTCGTTAACACATAACGTACATTCTCTTTTAATACTTCTATTTTACAAATAGTATATTTAAATTATTACAATATCTGAGTCTTAACAAACGCTTAAACAAAAATGCTATCAAATAGAAACCGACGAAGTACATTATGTATAATATTTAACGAGGAAAGTAAGTTTTTAATTCTTTTCCTCTTTATGAATTTGAAGTTACGTATTTGAAAACAAAAAATTTACTAGTTAATTTTCAGATCAAAGCTTATGTTACACATATAGAACGAAATAAAATCAAACTATATTAATATATTAAAAACTCTAACGAATATAAATCAAGTGATATAACTTATAAATTGCTAAAATTTCTTTTGCAATGTATTATTTTTTTTTAAGAAAATATTTTGCATAGGATTCTGCATTCATGTGTAACAATCTATTTTTAGTATATAAGACTATTATCAGTTTTTAGTAAAACAAAAGAAATTTTCAATTAGTAGAGTATTTTTTATTTATTTCATAAAAATAAACAGTTTCATTTTATAATCTAACCTTAAAGAACAGCTCTGTATTGTTCGGAATTAATTCTTGGCACTCTGATTGCTCGAAAATCACGTGATCAAGCTCGCCATCTGTTCACATTTCTGATTTACATTACCGAACGCACCTAATGTGCATCAGTGCGTAGTTAATATATTGTTCAATTGAATTCGTTATAATTTTACAACTAAAATTAACTTTGTTACATGTATTTTCAATATACGCAATGATACCAAATAGCATCTCATATTTTCTATGGAAATATTTTGTCGATTGCGGCAAAACATCGTATTTACGTCAAGCAATTACGGTCGCCAAGTAGTGATAGCTATTTATGATCAGACAAACAAACGAAAGCCTGCGGCGCATTAAACGCGATATATCAAATATTCTTTCTACAAAACTATGAAGTGGTGTTAGTTATTAGCGTTTTATTAATTTCTATTTTAGACTCCGTAAAAACGAGAAGGGAAGACGAGACGTAAAAGAACACGAAAGAAGGAAAGGAAAATATTTCATGCTGTCGCGTGGACACGCGAGATATGAAAATCTCTATAGCGAGTAATCTGTTACGAGGATATATCTTAAAATGCAGTAGAGACTCGGTTGTTACATTGTAACATTGTGTTGCACGAGCGGACGTTACGTGCCAGCGAAGTGGAAACCAAGTCCGTTGGATATCGTTGCATTCGCGACGTTCTGCACTGACGCGACCCACAAAAGACGAAGTATAGCGCAAAACAGGGCCATGCGTTCGTGCGAGGGCAATCGATCGATTGCCCGCTTGACTTTCTTGACGGTTCGGCTCGGCATTGCGCTTCCAAGAATCCCCCTCCCCCCCTCCCGCGGCAGATTACCACCCCCGCGCCTTTAATTCTTTCACCCACGAAATCTGCATTTCATCATTCTGTTTCTAATCGTGAGAAGGAACACGTTGTCGTAATCTCGTCAAGTAGAGAAAACACAATGAAGTGAATTAATTAAATGCAGATACACAGTTAGAACAGAAAATTCATGAAGAAAAAAAGAGAATGTTCTTAACGTTAAAATTGAAAGCTAAACTAATTAGGACTTTCTTTTAATGAACAAGCGAAAAGATTAATTCTTTGCACTTTAAAAAAGTTAGGAATAATTGTGCTCTACTTTTAACATAAATATTACTCCGAGATTGAAGAAAAATAATAAAATTGTAGATATAATATTGATGTTATGTACTTTGTACTTTGTACTAAGTTCCATTGATGCTTCTTTTTTGTTACTTTATCGTAAATAATATCGTGATGCAAAGGATTATAAGAAACACGAGTTATAGCTGCGGATTCATATTTATAAATGATTTATGATAATGACCGAGATAAATCTTCAGTTGCACTGACAAATGATGGCACTTTAAACTCTCTAAACGGTTGATATAATATAGACTTGTGCTGAGTACAGAATAATAGCAGATAACGAGGAATTTCACGGTTTCAGAAAACAGCCCGCATAGTACATTACTTTAACACCTCGTAACCTATTTTTTTTTCTTCACCTTTGCTCTCTTACTCTCTTTCTACTTATCTCTATGTGTCTATTTTTCTCTTTGACTCACTAAAACTGATTATTTCATACAAAAACGGATTATGTTCTTATAACACGTGTTCAGAATGTATTAAATTGTACTATATATCCTAATGTAGAGATTACATCTACGCTTTATCATTTGATTCCTATAATTAAAATTTTCATTAAGGGGAAACTCTCCCCTCCTTTCCGAGATAAAAAATGTCGGTTAATCCAATTTATGCCTGTTTCTACAAATGCAATTTAGTTTTAATCTTGATTCGCGAATTATCTCTTTATCTTTTTCTAGAATTTTTTTTTCTAGAATCTTTTTCTAGAATAGAGTTTCAAGAATTAGAAAAAGATGAAGTTGAACTGAAATTAGTTAATCTACAGATAAAAACGAGCAATTAGTAATAATCCATAATCTGTGTTACGGATACGTCAAATCGTTATTTATACTGAAAATACTCTCTGGAGTGAAAATTGAGTCAGACTTTTTACTTTTGAACAAGAGTGACAGATTTTCACTTTTTTGGAGTAAGATTCACTCCAAAGAAATAAAATTTCATTCCTTTTTCTAGAATGGAACTTTATTCCTCAGAGTGACTTTCGCTTTAAAAGAACGAAATCTTACTCCAAAAGAATGAAATCTCACTCTTATAAAGAACGAAAATCTGCCACTCTTGTTCAAGACTGGCTCAATTTTCAGTCTTTTGGAGTGAGATTTTACTCCAAAAGATTTAGACTTTGAAATTATATAATAATATCGTCTAAATATTCAAACTCATTCACTGATTGGCAGACGTAGAAGTGAAGATATATCATCCTAATATGCATTGTCCCTTATAAATAGTTGGTCGGTAATAAGATAGAAAGACATGATACAAAGCACAACTGTTTCAAATTGGCCAGAAGGGGACTTTAAGAGGAGACGGAGGATTATCGACAGGAAACTGGTGCAACTCTATTTCCTGGGTACGCTTGTACTCGTCTGAGTACACTTGTACTCGAGGACGACGAGGATGAAGGGAAGCGTAGCGCACCTGTTGCGTTCGTTCGCCCCGTAAAACCTGTCCCTCTTCTCTCTCAACCCCTTTCCTCCTCCTGCTGCTGCTGCTGCTGCTGCTGCTGCTGCTGCTGCTGCTGCTGCTGCTGCTGCTGCTGCTGCACCCTTTTTTCTGCGCGCGCGCACTTTTAAAAGACCTGTCTACCCATCAGAAATTAAGCGAGTTTTAGTTCTGAACGGAAGGACAAACTTTCATAAATCGCTTTCATTCTGCTATATTTAACAGAAAATAATAACAAAAAAAATTTCCTGTTTAATTTTAATGTAGTAACACAATTACTGTTGACAAGTCATCGAATTTTATATCTGCTTTCTGAATTCTTAATTCATGATAATATATAATTATTTTGAATAAATTTGATATTTAAGGTGAATCACTTTGACACCTATTACTTTACTAGATTTTCAGTTTTATAATAACGTATAATTTGGAATTAGACGCTACTTCATTTTTGGAAACCTGCTAGATTTTATCTTGATGGATGGTGATTTCTCTATATTATTTTGATTTCTCTATATTATTTCTGAGGAGGACTTGAAAGTGAATTCAATTTGAAATCAATTACGGAGATATCATCCTGCTTACAATACAATAAAGATTCTAAAATCTTCTAAAAATGAATCTGTACGCTCTTATTAATCTTTTAATTCTTGTTCATCGTTTTCTTTTAAATTGGAGAGAATAATTATTGTAAGTTTATTTTAATTTATGATAGATTTACGGATATACGAACTTGAAATGCTTGAAACATTAATAATTATTACTTATGCACAGTATGTGTTTTTCTGTGTGTACATACACTTGGTAATGTATAGAAATCAATCTTCCGTTCATGTTATTTTTTTTTTTTTTTTAAAAGTGTAGTAAAGAAGCAGGTAAAAAAAAGGAAACAAAAATAATATCAGCTAATAAAATGTCAGCGAACAGTTTTATATAATCGCACAAGACGTTACATGCGGACTCCTCCGTCCTTCCTACGCCATGTTCGATGCGTTAAAAAAGGAACGGTTAGCCAGGGCGCGTTATCCCGATAAGTACTCCCCTTTTTCTCTCGGAGCATGCCGCTCTTTAACGCGGAACTGAATCCTATTTTAGTACGGATCGGCGATCGCGCGCGGGGTGTATGATGCGACCCTTGACATTACGCTCTATCGATCGTTTATTTATGCCGAGGGATGATTTATCAAACTTTAAGGGATCTCGAGGAACTATCTCGCGGCCAATGCGGCGTATCAATTATTCTGCCGTTTCACCCCGTTTCGTACATTTATACGCGCGGAATGCGAAACCAGCACGCGAGTATGCGCGGAATCGAGGAATCCGTTTGATGTTTCGCCCCCGTGTGTGTGTGTGTGTGTGTGTGTGTGTGTGTGTGTGTGTGTGTGTGTGTGTGTGTGTGTGTGTGTGTGTGTGTGTGTGTGTGTGTGTGTGTGTGTGCGTGTGTGCGCGTGTGTGTGTGTGTGCGTGCGCGTGTGGGGGTTACGTCGATAGGAATATCCGTGCTGTTGGGTCACACAAAGGAACCGAGGGTTGACGCGCGCTCTCGCGCCTCTATGTCGCCTTCAATGGACGATGACGTAAGTTACGTCTGCTCACGCACGATTACGCGGCGAATTGACACTATAAGTTCCAGTATGCCGCAAGACAAAGACGCTATCATTAAACGACACCCTTATTAAACGATTATGGCGAGAAACCCAATTGAAACCCAATTTAATAAAATTTTAGCTTACTTGGAGAAAAAAAATCGCATTTCGCAAAATATTCCAAATCTGTCGCAAACTTCGATAATGAGGAGAGAAAGAGAGAGAAGAATTCTTTAATATATCTGAAAATAGATTTCATTTCCTTATGCGGATAGGAGAATATTATTCGTCGTAATATTTTATCATCTTCGTGCAAAACTAATTCACGCTAATGAAATTAAAATTCTTAGAAACATCCTCTTTTTAATATTCTTTAAACAGCAGATAGATAATGAGATGTCCTTGGAGAGGAAAACCGCGTGGGTATCGGAACGCAAATCACTTAACAGATGCTGATGTGCTCTTTTTTCCTGCTTCGAGACGCCCGACAGTGAGGAAACTGGCGATCGCGCGAGATAATAAAAAAAACTCGCGTCACTCACGCGTGAGCAACTTGAGAGCGAAAGTGATGGGCGGCTGTGATCTACTGTTGGAGAAAAATGTATATCGTTACAACAACGCGACTCGCACGTTTCCTCACAGGAGAAAGTCCTCCGAGGCGTCGTCGTGCACGGCACGGTGATCGATACCATCGCGCGGCTCTTAAGCGGATCGTGCAGCTCGTATTGACCGACAATTTTCGCGCGGAGGAAGGTCACCAGCTAGCAGACATGTCACAATCATTGCCGTAATCGCGACGCGATCGATTGTGCCAATCGAATTGACGTTAACTGACTTTGTTGTCCTTGTAACGTTACCGTACAGTAATATGTTCCGCGTCTCGTTAATTAAAATTTTCTATGTACAAATAAGTGAAGAAAGCAAAAATATTATTGGCCTTTACACCAAGACCTTTAATTAAGAAGCTTTGATCATATTCAATCAAAGCGAGGCTTGTTTAATAACACGTCTCAAGTTTTAAAATTTCACAAAGATCACGTGAATTTGTGTCGAGAACTTTCTATAATTTCACCAAGGGATTTGGCGAAATTAGATCTTGTAAGAATAGAGCATTGATTAAGATATGAATTGATTAAGATATTTTGAGAGTGTTTTTATAAAAAGCGCAATTTTATAATATTTTTTGCGCGAGCCTTGTAATTTCCAGTTTAATTTAAAATTTTCAAAGTATCGTTAAGTAGCATTGCACGTGGCATTTAGAAAATTTTTATGAACATTAATACATAAAAAGAATAATTTTGCTGATCTAAAAATTTAATTAAATATAAAAGGAAATAATTTTGTTGGACTATTAAAATAATTATGCAAGAATATCAAAACCTTTTGCAGCATTGCTTATTATTCTTAAATTTTTTTACATAATTGATGTGATAGTCAAAACCATTTCCTGATCTATATATCTAATTAAAATTTTTAATATTTCAGCAAATTCTTTCCGTGCGTCATCGAAAAATTGAAATCTAAGATTATTCTTTTACATTTTTATATTTTCTGGCTGTTGATTCGTACGATTATTTAGATTACATATAAAAATAGATTTCAATTTTGGTGGCATACAGAAAGAATTTTCTGAACTATATAAAAATTTCATTAAATACAAATCCGAAAATAATTTTGTTGAATCAAAATAATTAATTAGAAAACTTAAGCATGTTGAACAATGCTGAAAAGTTTTGAAATTCTATAGCAACCAGTTGAGTCTTACATTGTTAAATTCATAATGTTAAATTATACCCGATTTGAATTATTTTTAATTATTTCTAGATTACTACTGATCCTACTCAATATATTATCAATTTAACTAAAACAATGAAATAATTTAAGAGAGAAAATGTATTAAATATGACTTAAATTTACATTATTATTTACTAAGAATGTATATGTTAGTGTGATTTATTTTGAAGTTAATCACAATGGATTGATTCAGATATTAGATACAATATTTCAGTAAAATCATTCTTTCCGTGTATAAACCATACATAAAAAGGTTAGGTTAGTGTACAAGTACAAAGGTACTTTTACTGTCCGTGGTATCCTGGCGAAGAACATAGACAGATATTCAGTCGATTTTTATATTTAAGAAATCTTAATTTTCATCATCAAAAAAATTTATTTTGATGATAAAAGTTAAGGTTTTCGAAAGAATTTTTGAAAAATAACTTTCTAAACTCTTTGGAGTGAAATCTAATTCTAAAGGTGACCCTTATACGGTCAATAATGCTGTCAGTATTAATAGTACTGATAATATTACTAATCGTGTGTATGGTTAATATTGATGGATTAATGTAGAATACTAATGGTGATCTGGATTTTGATTTTCAAGCAAATATCGCTTTATTAGGATTCATGTCACGGTATGTCGCAGTGTAATAAATACGTAAAACTAAAATGACGTAAAACTAAAATGAAATATATTCTCAATAATACTGATTGTGTAAGATTGTAAAAATATTAATACTGTCAGTATTATTGATTCAATATCACTGATTAGTATTATCGATTCTACGATAGTCTTCTTAAAGAAAATCTCATTCTTAAAAATTGACAATTTAGTCACTCTTTCAACACTGGTTCAATTATCACTCTTTGTCACTTTTTAGAATTAAATTCCACTCCAAAGCTTTTAAAGAGGACATCAGCTGGTGATTGCAGATGATTTAGCTGATGCACCAGTGAATTTGCACCAGTGTGATATTTGACAGTTAAGATTACTTAAGAGTATAGTCTTGGAATAACGGACTATGAGCGATATTCATAATCTCCTTATTTTAACTATTCATTCAAAAAAGTGATCTTACAGTTATATCGAAAATTATCTAAGTACGAAAAATAGCTAAAATAGATAAATTTCAATAAAAAATAGCCATAATTCTAGCTGGAGTAGCAAAATATTTTTTACGTGTTGTAAGTAATGTTTTAAGATGCTAATACAACTCTCTGATTGATTCGTAACATTTTAAGACCGTACTTACGACAGTCTAAAATATAAGAATCGACTATGAATACCAGCCTATGAATACTGGCCATAGTCCTCGTGCCGATCACCATCACCCACGAGCTCATCGCGCGCGCGGCCGATGAGGCCGATCCCTGACCGCGGCAGCGTCGATCGATATATCGGGAATGGCAGCCACGGCAGGGCCGCGCGTCACGTTAAATGTATGCGCGGCAACATACGCGGGGCCCTGCTTGGCATACACCTTGGCAATTCGATTGCCAGTCCTATCGTCTCTCGTAATCGAGACCTCGTTACCGATGTAAACGGCGACGTGCATCGCGAACCGACGCAGCCGACGCGAACCGTCGAGCTACACGGAACGTCGCGAGCGCCGCATCGCACGCGCCAATGGAAGTAGTCGAATCAACGACTGGTCAGACGTAGCGTCTACTCACGGCTGACACGTTTCACTTCGATCATCGGCTACATCGTGGCGACTCTCTTATAGTCAGACCCAGGAAAACTTTTCCCTATAACGTTGTATAACGCCAATATCTAACATATTTTTACCGTCACTTAAAGAAAGTAAATCTTTAGAATGAAAAAAAATAGCAATGCAAGTGTCACGTCATATTTTTTTTTTTTTTTTTTTTAAAATAATAATAAAAATAGAAATTAAGGCTTTAACGAGGGTATTTTAAATAACTTTAAAAAGTTAATTGCCATTTTTTTTTAAATTAATTATAAATTGTAGACGTTTAAATTTCGAATAAA
>Ga0157364_1003070_pt1 | contig 16034 bp, 10 predicted proteins | sample AttsexASBM2_FD_111476 | JGI IMG/M metagenome (GOLD analysis project Ga0157364, IMG submission 111476) | Fungus gardens microbial communities from leaf cutter ant in Ribeirão Preto, State of São Paulo, Brazil - Atta sexdens ASBM2 | ecosystem: Host-associated > Fungi > Mycelium > Unclassified ...
AACAGATAAGTGATTTAAGTTAATCGTACCTGCTTTATACCACGGATTTTGCGTATAAACTATATGATCCATATATCTAATAAGTTATTTATATATATATATATATATATATATATATATATATATAACTTGTCAAGCGCCTTTTTATTATAGATTACGTTATTGATATTGCGAACTAACTTGCGATGAACTAACATGCGATGAATAAAACAGAAGAAACTATGTTTTGATGATATTAAACTGTTATAAATTTATTTGGGTTATTATCTATAGTAGAATACTGAAGCAGTATAATATTGATAAACATATTTTAAAACAAATTATTGTCTATATATTGTTTCGTCGTAATGATTCGGCTATTAATAAAATATTACGATAGCATTGTATATGTATGTTTAGTCTTTGTTCATAACTGCATTAGGCTTTCGTAAATTTTAAGATTTTGTGTAATATGCGAGATATATCGTACGCAACATTTATCTTAATCTATTCAACTAAGTTCAAAACTATTATGTCGGTTGTTATATTTTGTTGAACAATAAAATATCTGACAGTAAGATATTTTCAAACATTTTATGACTAGCACATCACTACATTTTTTATTACCCTGCAAATGCGATCATTATCCACTCCAATTATAATTCCTATGATTTTTGGAATCGTAGTACAAAAAATTTACTGTTTCCCAAATACTACGATTCCAAAATAGTTTCTTATTATAATATTATACGCAATATAAAAGTATTCATTAAATATTAAGAGTATTGTTTTCTTCGCCAGTTATCTGTATTATTTTTTTTATTTTTATTTCGAGCTTATTAAGGTCTTATTTCGACATTGCTATTGTAAAATTATTTTTAATTGATAATTATAGGAAAGGGATATTATATTTTAATTTGTATACTAAACATATATTTCGTATAAAATCAAATTCATTACAAATTAATTTAAAAATATATGCTTGATTGAACATTAGTCTTTGTTAGAGTATTATTTCTAGATAATACGAAACATATGCGACTTAGAGTATATTTCTAAAAAAAATTTTTGGTATATATTTTAATATATACGGAATATTTATATATATATAAAAATGTTCTATAATAAAATAAAATAATATAATGTCAGGTATACATAATTAAAGAATAATACTACTATTGAATAATGCAGTTAAAATGCATGATCATATTCAAATGGTATAAAAAGATGTCATCATGATGAAATACGTTTTACTTTTTTTTGCTTTTGCCTAATGTTAGTGTATGATGTTGGGGTTGCTGCGCAAACTGCGCTTTTCGTCTATTGAATTCCAATATATCGTCCTCAAGTTTCTTACGACTGTCCTCTAATTTCTTTTTTTCCTCAGTATGATCTTTCTTTAGCTTGTCGAATTTACTATGTAGCTAAATATATTAAAAAAATCAATAAACATTAGTACTAATTAATAGCTATAATAATAAACACAGTAAATGGAGTTTATACATATATTTAACATAATTTAAAACAAGGTTACCTCTTTTTCTGCTTCTTTCAATTCGGCTTCTTTTTCTTTCACTCGAGCGACAAACATTTGACGCATCTCGTCCTCTTTTTGTTGCAATTCTTGCAAATGAATGGATCTCTTTGCTTCGCACGTTTGTTGAAAACTAACAGGTTTGTTGTCGCTATCAACGTCACTAAAACCCATCTGAAAGTCCACAATAAGAAATTTAAGAAAAAGATAATTTTTTGTTTTTTCTGACAAAAATAATGAAATATACCTGTTCTAATCTCTTTTTCCGATAGAGTTCATAATGGCGACAATGCGTTTTTTCGCGCATATCTTCCATATTAGTACCTATTAGCATCTCACGTAGTTTTACAAAGTCACAGTGAGATTCATTTTCGACTATAACATAAAGTATAATTAATATTTCAGCTCAGTTCTTCAAATATAAATATAACAAAATAAAATTCATAAATTTTACCTTGAACTGTACCCCATGGATATTGACGAGAACGCATCATTTTATTGCCGACGCGAACGAAATCAGTACTACCGACGACAGCAAAAGGTACGTGAGTGTTCATGGTGGCATTTATATCTGCTACATTTTCATCATCGATCGGAAACTGATAAATATGTATTCCATTGTTTTGCAACTCGGATATTATTTTACTCTGAAATACAAATATAATAAATAAGATAACACAAATATGTAGACGAAAAAAATTTCAGCAGAATTGTCACATACCTTAAATTTCTGTAATTCAGTCTTTGATATTGTATCTGCTTTAGCAATAATTGGAATGATGTTAACTTTGGTATCCAGCTTTTTCATGCATACTAGATCAATAGATTTCAAGCTGAAAGTATAAGAATATATAAAATTAAAGCAACTTTCACAATTCACTAATACGGCCATAAGTATAAAGCACTCTCAATTTATTCTTTCAAGAGTATTGGTAATAATAAGCCAAAGGAGGACTAATAAATATTAATATTATTATAAAATAATATTTTTAATAAAATGGTCTTTTAATTTTTTTCATTTAGAATATTTAGATATAGAACATTCACAACAATGTTTGAAGATACTTATATTTAAGACCAAGATATATGATTAGTTTAACATATACACTTACCCATGGCCAGTAGGACATATAAAATATAGGCAAATATGGATGCGACTATCATGATAGATTGCCAGATTACGTTTGATTTTTAACTCTTCCTGTAAATAAGCTTCAAATTGTGAATCTATATAATCGACGACTGCTTTGAAGCTATCTTCTTTATTGATTTGATCACCATAACCAACTGTATCAACGATCGTCAGTTTTAGTCTGACATTGCTCTCTTGCAATTCGTAAGTATGTGCCTTAAGTTTTACAGATGGTAAATTATGAGGACTGGGACTAGATTCAAAGCTTGTATTAAAAAGGGAATCCATAAGTGTAGATTTTCCGAGTCCAGTTTCACCTATCCAAATAAATTAAAACTAGTATTTGCTACAATCTATTTAACTCAACACCTAATGTAGAACTCATTAAGATAAGGTTAACACTTCGTACCAATGCAGAGAATGTTGAATACAAATCCATTTTGCACTGATTTATTCACCAATTGAGTAGGTAGACTGTCAAATCCAACGTGACCCGATAATTTCAGTGTACGTAGCATACACTCGATCTAATCACAGAAATTACATGTTGGTATTATAATTCACAGAGAAAAAGAGAAGAAGCAATAGAAAAAAGAGAGGAAGTTGTATCCATAAATGGATGAAATAGATGCATGAAGGAATGTTCAATTCAATGTACAGTTATGATGCTTGACAGCCAACACCCTTGGCTATGACAACACATGACTCATAGATTTGATTTAAATATCCAATCATACTCGCACACATATCAAACAATATAAAAAAAATACTCCACAAGAAGAAGAGAAAGAAGAAAGAGGAAGTATTCGCGGCCAACAAGCAGGGATTTATTGATCATTTCACGAGATAGCGAAGCGTTTTAAACATTGCCTGGACGGTTCATCAAACAAGAATGCATGTCGACACGAACGAGACATAGAATTGGAGGATGACGCGAGACACATGCGAGTCTCGGCTGTTTAACGAAACCGCGTCTGTCGCGTCGGGGAGCGGCATGCATGAGCGAGGAAATTCTTGTACCTACCTTAGCACGGTCAATATCCTCCGTCGCCATTTTTCCTACGATTCCGCTGCGAACGCCACGAGACAAGAACGAACACTCAACGGCGACGGAAGCCGTGATCAGCCGTGATCCACGGCGAGCCTCAAATCGGAGTATGCATGCGCCACTGTGCGCCACCGACTGATACGAAATGCCGCCGATAGGGCGTAGCACTGGTTTAATGACCAATCAAGGACGCCTTGAAATTGAACCAGTAAATTGGTCACTTGATTTGCGCGTCGCGGATTCCGTCGCCACGATCTCTCGCCGCGATCTCTCGCTGCGACTTGCTGCTTGTCGCATTAATTGGCGACAGTAATGCGAGATCTTTCCTTAATTAGCAATGAATCTGGCTGAAATTGAAGCGTGAAATTGAAAAAGAGAAACTTTGAGAAAAGGCTTATTTCCAAAAACGTGATTGCTAAATTTTCTCGCGCGGCTCTTATTTTTTATTTTTATGTAAATACATATTTATGCTGATTGCGCTGTTTAATATTATTCCAAATTCTTTTTGAAAGATGGAAAATCTTCTTAAATTGTACAAACAATTCATTGGCGATCGACTTAATCCAGTTTAATCTCTTAATAGTCTTAATTAACTAATTATAATCTCACAAGGATTATGGTATTAAATTAATCTTTTCAGGGATAATCTTTTAAAGCTACAAAGTAAAAAGCGTTTTAATACTCGATTGTGAGTAACAAATATTATTTACAATAAATTTTTTATAGTCTTTAAAGATACTTTTTATAGTATTATTATTATTAAATTGACGTTCAATTTAAATTATGATAATATCATTTCAGTTAAATTTAAGACTGTGTTTTTAAGACCGATTTTAGGCACAAATATTATGTCATATAATGAGATTTCTTTTTTAATAAGAATTACTAGTTATACTCTCGAAATTAAAATAATATAGGAAATTATATTATTTCTTTTTTATTTATTAGCTATTTGTTTGTCATATTGATTTACTTTTGTAATTTATTTTTATTGCCGGACTATACTGTATTTTATCTCTTTTTAATTCCATTTCTACCAATGCAGTTTAATTTTAATCTCTATTCAACTCCATCTTTTTTTAGTTTTAAGAATTAAAAAAAGATAAATAATAAGTTAAAATCAAGATTAAAATTAATTTATGGTAGAATAATTTTCGAACATAAATCACAGTTTAATTAAAAAAAAAACAGATTTAATATTAAACATTTTTAAATGTTAAAAGGCTAAAAATAGATTAAAAAAAGACTAAAAATAGATTAAAAAAAAAGACTAGACAAGTATGCCAATATCTCTGAAAAGGTTATTGAACGACAAGGTTAATTAACGTTAACGAGGATCATTACGCGTAAACAACGTCGCATTGACGGACGCTTATAAACCTCGTAAATTCCGCGGCGCGTCGACACATGCGCCACGCGTCGTGGTTCGCGCGGCGAGTCTGAGCGCTGAGCGCCGCGCCGTCGCGACGCCGCCGCCGCAGCCGCCGCCGCCGGACGTTTCGCAGCGCCGGCGTAACTCGCGTAAGCTCGCACGCGCCGTCGGTGTGTGTGTGTCGGTGCCGCCTAGGAACATTCGGGCCGGCGCGGCTGGCAGTGCTCACAACAGTGCCCACTTTCTAACATGGCAGATCAATTTGTGTTGTATTATCATGTGACGGCGAAACGCTCTCGTTGATAGGATCCGTAACCTCGTGTGAAGCGATCCTAGTCCCTCCCGATAACCTCGCGAGTGTGGACGCGCGGACGCGATCGCGTTAAATGTCCGTCGCGATGGCGGACCTCAAGAGCCCGCCGTTCAGTGACATCAAGCGGCCCGAGGAGGTGGTGGCGATGGCGATGAACGACAGCCTCAAGTTCGCCGTGCTGATCGGCCTGATCGAGGTGGGACAGGTGTCCAATCGGGAGGTCGTCGACACCGTGCTACACCTGGTGAGTGCGAGTCAGGAGCGCCGTCGCCGTCGCCGACGGAGCGAAGTGAAACGGAGCGCGCCCGGCGCCGTCGCCGTCGCCGTCGGACATCGTCGCCGTGGCTTCGCCTCGGGCCGCGCGATTCCCGCCGCTCCCGTCGACGACACTCGTCGCGACGCTTCCGATATGACAGCTCGACTGTCAATAACTTCCGAACCCCCGCCTGTCCGCGCGCGCGGAATCCGCTTCTCCGCGAAAAGTCAAACTCTCGACGGAATCTTTCTATCAGACAAACGCCGATACGCTCCGATACGCATTTTCTCGCCAGGTGATTTTCCTAATTGACTCGGTAACGTCGTTCGACTCGTTAGCGACAACGAGTGAGCCTTGAAACTGAACTTGTTAACATAACTTTACCTTTGCGCTAAACTGATGTCTATCTCTCCTTTTCTCAGGGCAATCCACTTAGAGTTTGTATTTGCGCAAAATATATTCTCGCGAGTCTCTCTACTCTTAAATAATAGATCACGACGATGACGACGATGACTGACTTTCTTATATTAAAACTGATGATTATTTATTGTGTAATAAATAATGTTACGAAATAAACTTGGGAATAATTAACGAAGCAGCAGCTGAAGTCAAACCGAGACGCTCTCTGTTCGATGTTTGTAGGTATTATTCCGCCTCGACAGAGAAGGCCATAAGTTTGTATTTGTGCGAGGTATTTTCTACTTTTAAATAATATATTTTACAACGACTGACTCTTATGTTACAATGATGATTATTTACTGTCGGAATAAATAATGAAATAAATTGGCAATGATAAAGTAGCAGCTTAAGTCAAACCGAGACATTGTTTAATAGTAGGTGTTATTCCACTTCGACAGAAGGCCATAGCTCGCGGATCGTGTCGCGCATTTAGCCGCGAAATGTGCCGTATGATAATCGGCGCGCGATAACATCGATCGCCGTAATGGACAAACAGACGCTAGAATCTGACGGCCGTGCCGCGTTGGCCGTAATTACGCAGGTATAATTGTCGAACGTTTGCGAACGATGCGGATGAGTTGCGGATCGTTCGGCCTACGTCCCGTCGGCAGGTCGCCTACGATCCTTTCGGAGGTGTACGATGACGTGTCTGTTGTCGAAGAAAAATGGCTGAGAACGCGGGATTCCCCGGGGAGCAATTTTTTTTTTTTTTATTATCTCATGCTTTATTTGTGTCGCTGCGATCGCGCTTACGTGGATTTTATTACGGTAATCGGCGGAGTGTGGCTCTTATCAGCGCCGATCGTCCTACGCATTCAAGTTCGCGCTGACGATGAATATAGGTGCTTTCCATTCTGTGATACGAGTCAACACGAATGTCATCTGTTTTTATTCTGTTTTTATTATTCATGAAATGCTAAGAAAGATAGAATAATGGTTGTGTTGACTTGTGTCATTAAATGGAAAGCACCTTATATTTATTTTACAGTATTTCACCAGGTGGCGAGAGTTAAGGTGCTTTTTAACCTGTCTTTCTAAGTTATATAACACTTTTGTTCTTCTTGCGCTTTTACTCTTTTTATCAATTCCGCTTAATCGTATTCTTAAGCCTTTAAATTCTTTTTATCTCACAGTTTTAATATTGCTTTAATCTCAATTCTTTCTATCAAAGTAGGAGATCTCTTAGAGTTAGTTTTTCATTATCTAGTTAACTTGTGGTTTAGCCTTAACCTAATTTAACTTAATGATAATTGTGTTTTTCTAGCTATAACTTCAATTAAACTAATAGTTTTCTAGTAGTAACTTAAAAATTAAAGTTTAGTGATTAATCACGGCTAAAAAAAAGATAATTTTTACATTGTTATCAGGCTAAGTCTAATCAAGTTAATTAGAAAATAAAAAATCGGGCCTTAGGGTTTGCTTCTTCTTTTCTGATTAACTTGTGGTTTAGATTTAATCAGAGTTTAATTTAATGTAAAAATTTTATTTTTTTAGCTATAGTTAATTACTAAATTGATGGTTTTATAGTGGTAACTTTAATTACTTACTATAAAATCATCAATTTGGTAATATATATTGTATTAACTATAGGCTAGAAAAACACTACTTTCGCATTATCATCATTAAGTCTAATCATAAGTACACTCTCTATTAAATTAATGTCAAAGTATACTTAATTTATTTTTAATTATTTCTATCGCCTCTGCTTGTACACAATATGAAGTCGTTAATTTAACTAAAACATGGAATTAAAATTTTAATTTAAAAAATGTGTTAAATTTAACTGAAATTTAGCTTATTATTTGCATACGTAATATGGACTTTGAAACTAACCACAAAATGGATTGACTTATTACATTTTGACACGTATGATGTATAAGTTAAAAATAACAAAACATTATTTAATTTAGGGAATTGGATTAGCAGATATTGCTGCTATGCTCCTTTGATATTTACAGAAAATGAAAAATCAGACTTTAATTAATATTTAACTTCTTAACAAAGTATATAAGATGAGCCAAGATCGAATCCGAGATCAGACCTGAGATCGGATCAGTAGATTATTAATCATTCGTATTTACATTATCGCAATGGATGAATATTTCTCGAAGATCGCGGGCGTGATTTTCTTCGCCTGAATTACCTTCTCGTCGCGGCGATACGAAGGTATTTATTGCGCGATGGTATCTCGATGATGGGCTTCTGGCGTGGATAAATCGGATCACGCATGAATGCGAATATTTTTCATAGAACACTTGTCCGCAAATATCTCATACGTGGCGCCGATTAGCGACCGCAGCAGCAGGACGTATTTAAAGTCACTCCGCTATCATCGACACCTCCTCACCGTTCATCGCTCGAGTACACGTTTCTTCGAACTTATAGTCCTCTCGTATGTAACTTTTATACTTATATTTAACCTCGATATAGCAAGTTGAGCGCGTGGAAGGACGGACGCGGATCGTTCGCGTGAAGTAGAACACCTTCCTCTTTGAAGGAGGAAGGTTTGTACCCGTGTACAAAGGCGGGCACAAAAAAAAGTTCGTGCGGTTTTTACCGAGTCTCGAAAAAATTATGCCTGAAGGGCACAATCGCTCTAAGTCGGAGTGACTCTCTTTTTTAATTACATCTTTAACAAATCCTGAATCTTCGCATACAACTGAACGACATTGGAGAACATTTATCACGCGACACATTTGTTCGCTTCGTATAAATACTGTTATTATCGTGACATTGGGCTAGGTAATCAAAATCAATATTCATTTTGTAGAGAGAAAGAATAGTTTGGCTGAAGCATTTAAAAATTTAGTTGGACAAATCCAAAAAATAATTTTGTTAGACCATCAAAATAATTCTATAGAAAACTCAAATATGATAAGTAAGTAATAATACTCTAAAAAGTTTCGATATTCTAGATCATCAATTTGAGATCTAAAAATTTAACTAGATACAAACCTGAAAATATATAATTTTGTTAAATCACACTGAGAAAAGAATATAGTTAATTTTAATAAATATTTAGTTCAATACTGCCAACTAAACATTTACTTACAGTAAGTAAATATTTGTTCAATAAAAAAATGATTGTTAAATCAAATTAATATTTCTTGTATCAAATAAATGTATCTTTATATTTAATAAATATTTAGTTGGCAGTATTCAACTAAATATTTATTAAAATTGACTATATTTTTTTCAGTGCATGAAAATAATTATGTAGAGCATTCAAATTAGTTGCTAGAATGTCAAAACTTTTTGCAGCATTGTTCATGCTCGAAATTCCTAATTATTCCGACAAAATTATTTTCAGCCCAATAAAATTATCTTCAGATCTATATCTAAATTGGATATTTTAGCAAAATTGTTTTTCCATGTAATAGGCATTTGAATAGGCAGTTGCGAATATAACCAGCAGGATATGTAAAAGGAGATAATAACACATACGAATATAGGACAGTAAATTTGTTATATTATATACGTCCCGTATATGCCCACCGCTAATATTTCTGAATTATGCGTGTTACGCGTCTCTCGAACGTACATGTAGCCATTTCCAGTTTGTATTCGCACAAACGTATTTGCGACATCGGTTGACTATTCCATATTATCGATTCTGAATATGTTTAATAATTCTCTCTGTCGTTCTCTTCTTTGATATTTTCGTAAATAATATACTTTCATAAATAAAAATTAATTTTTTTTGCAATAACACTTATCAGTTAATGGTGGTCACATTCTTACTACAGTTATTAGTGACCAACGTAAAGACTCTTGAAAGGTAATGCCGAATACGAATTCAAATTTGTTCGACCCTGAATTAGTTAGCACCGTCCGCAGTTGTACGATATACTGTTGCATAAGCTGTGGCATTTAATCCTATGGCCCCGAGCTGCTCGTACGGCCAAGCGAAATGCAGTTTGCGACGAACATACTGGGTTATTACACGAGGAACGTCCAAAAAAACTATATAGAATGTTCATTCGATAAATAAATAATTTATTTATTTGTTTGTGTAACGGTAAAACGTATCTCCTATACAATTGTTTTTTTTTTCCCTTTATAATTGCATTAATGCAGTAATCGGTTTGCAAAATTCCACTTCAATTATAAGAGCTTCGCGTTACGGTAATTTTAACAATTGGAGCATTCGAATAATGTTTACATCACTTGTATTATTATAGAAACAATTTGTTATATGAATGCGATATTTCGAGCAAATGTATTAGCATGATCGAGATTAAATGTTCACAAAAGTTCAATGTTTCAGTTTTCTCATATTAAATTAAATGTAAAGTGCTTCTGAATTAATTTTTTAAATCTAGTTTTTAAAAGCTTGCAATGATTTTAAATTTGAGAATTAATCTTTTTTCAGTTTTCCTTTGTAGCCTTTCGTAGCACAACTAACATAACATTTCAATGGCCTTGTAACATGCATGTACAAATGTTACCGTGAGATTAGACGAGTAATATTTAGACTGGCGTGTATTTTAGATAATTTTATCGTTGAAACATGTAGGTAATGTTTATTATTTTCAATTATACTTGTATTAGATGCACATACATATTCAGTTTACATGCACTAAGAGAAAGAATGATTGCAATTATCAAAATTTAACTTGATTGAAAGAATACATTAATTAAATTTTAATAAATATTTGTTTATAGTACGAATATTACTAAATGTAAACGTATATTTATTTATATAAGAATAACCATTAATTTGATTTAAATATCATTTTTTTATTGATATTGAATAATATTTATTTACTATATAAATAAATGTTAATTAATTTAAACAAATATACTAAATAAATATACTAAATAATTATAAATATACTATATAAACTATTTACAAAAATGTTTATTAAAATTTTGTGAATATTTTTCAACAATTTAGTACAATTTAGTCATTTTATTGTCAATTATGTATTTTTTGATAGAACTGTAAATATGACTATTTTAATATTAGCAGTAACTATAAAAATAGAGTATTTGTTAATAATTACTCTTAACTATAATTATAGTTATAAACATCAAATATTTTTCTCAATGTCAAGTGGAAAAGATAATTGAAACAATGATAATTACAACACCAGTATTAGGACAGGAAAAGACATATCTCAAAACGATCTATTTTAATAATCCTTTCCAAAAATTCTACCTCGTAATTTTTTTCATATTCTTTACCTTTTTCGAAGAGCTAATAAGGAATTCTTAATGTGTCTGTCACTTTGTCAACGGTGGCTTCTACAACATCGGAAATCGATGCAATGCGTTTACGTAGGCACATATTTGGTTTGATCGATATGATGGATGTCAGCAGAGTAATTAGATGGAAATTCGCGATTCCAATTCATCACGGTGGCATTATTCGTATTGGTTCGGTCATGCGTCCTGTCATTGTTATTCGTATTCGTCTATGAGTCCTGTAATCACTTTCCACGAAATATTTTATTTATGCTTATGACATAGTTTTGCCGCGTGCCGCTTTGACCATCGCGCAGTTGGTGTTAATCGATTTGGCTGTGCATATCACCTACATGCAAGCTTGCTTTCATAACCTCAGTGGGATTTGTCTCAACAGACTTTATTTCCTTCGGTTTATATAGTTTCAACAAAATATTCTATTCTCATGTTATTTATTTTCATATTTTGAAACATCATGTAAATCATTTTTAACTACACTTAAAGTGAAGATTGTATTTTATACAATTATCTTTTAATTTTATATTATGAAAAAATAAAGCTAGCATGAAAGCACTTCACATAAACTTTAACAGCTCTAAGCAGTATTTTTTATTACTCGCTCATTATTTTATAAGCTTGAACTATTAAGATAGCGAGAAAACTTTTCGCAATATTTCTATCATCTATGATATTTTAAAACCAATCATAAAATAATATTTTCTTTACTTCCGGCGTTAAATAGAACGAGACAAAGAGAGTGAGGAAAGACAGACGATTTCAGATAAATATTACATCTTTAATTATATTTTCTGACTTTTGATGCTATTTAACATTTTGTTATTAATAATTTTGTTATTAATAATATAGTACGAATTCATAGTACGAATTTAGACCAATAAATCTAAATGAATAAATCTAAATGAAAGAAATTCTATATTCGATTGAAGCAAATTTTAATGCTTAAATACATATATTCTGTCCAAAGTAATATTTTCACAGTAACTTATTCATTTAGATTTCTATTATGAAGTATGATAATCGATATCCTTGATAAAGATGCTTATTAGTAAAAAAATTATTAAATTACTTATACAATTTAATAAGTGATATTACTATTCTGATTTTGCTCATAAATTGCGTTTTAAGAGATTTCGGCGCGCGGTATGCAGAATGATTTATAAATTTACACAAGAAATATGTATTTAAGCGCTAAGATCCGCTTCAACGGAATATAGGATTTCTCTCATTTAATTAGATTTTGTTAAATAGAGAAAAAAAGAGAAAAAGAGAAACTATCAAAATAATTATATGAAACGCTCCAGCTGATTACTAGAATGTCAACATTTCCGTAACATTGCAAATCGTGTTATACATTTTGATAATTTATTAAAATTATATTCAGATCTGTATTTAGTTAAACTTTTAAATACTTCAGCGAGATCATTTTTTTCCATTTACGATATTTTTATCGTAACTTGACACAATTTTTACTTCGTTATTCTATTAAGCTTACGTCTCCTCTTTTGATTCTTTAAATTAATTAGTCGCGAGTGTGCAGCGAGGACGATAACAAACCTTATAGATAGATCGATATGTTTATTCATCCATTTCTTAAATCACTTAACATCGAAACGATATATCATATCTGGGATCGGCACCGATATTAATCGTTTCACATTCGTACGCTGCCGTAATCTTCCGCGATAATGGATTGCGCAGGTCGTCGTAGCGAAAGCAGTCCCCCTCAGCCGAATAAGCGATATTCGCGATTTCACGTACTGCCGATAGTCCGCCGCTAATTGATCGGACAAAAGCGTGATTTTGCAATTTCCATATAAATGGAAATGTATATTTCCGACATATTGCAAGAGAGCGTAGATTCACTATCGTCATGCCTATCGTCATCGCCAGTATCTACTCGTGTACCGCGGGGCGTGATCTATATGTTTATCGATCGCAGATTCCCTTCATGCGTGCAACGTGATCGACGTACATGCGTTTACGTTCGCGCACGTTCGGCCGACGGCGAATTGTCCAATGGGCGTAAAGGATCGAAATGTAAATAGCGCTAAATTTCCAAAATCTCGTTTTGCAGGGAAATGAAAAAGTGAGCAAATGCATCGGGTGGATAGGAGAAAAAAAAATAGCGATACTTTGTTCGTAAATAAACAACGGAAAAACGTAATTTCATGGCTTAATGTAAAATATAACGGTGAAATTAGTACAAGTTGATTCGATCTTGTCTTTTACATGATAATACATGCAAAGGTGCTTTGATAACATAATTTTCACATCTATTTCAACATCCATTTCCTTTATGCGCGTGTAATTACGTTTGCTCGTAGATAGTCTTATTTTAAATAATAATAAAAAAAATACAGACTATACAAACGCATTTAATATAATATATACATATTCGTAGGTCAATATTCCATGTACAATAAATAAAAGACAATAAAAGACGCGCAATATAACGACATAATATAATATTAATAATATCGTGATGTATTAAATTCCTAACAAAATGTTTGACATAATAAAATAATACTTCAATAAATATCGCGATATTAAATTCCCAACAAATATTTAAAACTGTGAATTTACGATTGTACATGGAAGATGAACCTGATTATTAATACGCATTTAGATTGAGAACTTTATCAATAGAATGACGATTTTATCGGAGTTTTGTGAATATGCGATGAATGTGCACAGTATCGTTAACTCCGTATTTTCTCTCTGGCAACAAAACGCAATAGAAAATCATTAATTGACCGACGGCGAATAACGTCAATCCAAACAATCGTCAAATGCACGCTATGCATAATACCGTTTTGTATAATGGTTGCCTGACCACTGTATCATTAAGTTCTATATACACCGATTTGATTCGCGCAATTTGACCGGCACTCACAGTAATCACGATTTTGCGGCAGTATGAATACTTTACGTAATGGAACATTAACGGGATGAATCCTTAAATTGACAGAATGATTATTAATCGATTCAATGACGAGCTGCACTTATTTGTCTCCCATAGCGCGGCACGATCGACGAGCGCAATCGACAGATGTTGACGCAGGCTGAAATCTCGACGAGATGAACGAGGTTTATAGATATCGTATAGCCGATTATACGTCATGAAATAATGCGCATTTCTTCGGGGAAAACATGGCTTTTGGTATGTAACGACAACGCATGTTGATCCGTACTTAAAGTCATTCACTCCCTTAGTTAAAAAATGACACAGCTTAAAAAATTGATTTTCGAATGAAATCTAACTTTACAAAAAAAAATCATCAAAACACAACTCAAAAAAGATTAAAAATCTATAAAATTATTACATCTCAAAAAGAATGGTTGGTGATTTTTTAACCTTTGGAAAACGAAGATCTATTTTTCAAATCTTATAGTTTTTCTTTGAATAAGATTTGTTATAATTTATTATTTTATTATATTTCTTGTTTCAAACTATATATATATGACATTGCCTCAACGCCATTATAGCGGCTTTTTCATCCTGTAAAGGTTAATGGGCTTTTTCATTCTATAAAGATTAATGGGCTTTTTACAATAAGCTCATTATCTAAGTTTTAAGTATTAAGAAAAATTAACGAATCACAATCGAATGTGAAAAAAATAATCAACTATGATTGGTTAATTTCTTACAGCTGAAGATTAAAAGCTTAGGTAATGGCTTATTATTGTAAAAAACCCATAAAGATTGAAACGGAAATGATAAAGATAACATTTAATAATGTTAACCCATATTATTTGATTAATTAATAATTTTCTTCAAATTAAAAAATAGTTTTCTTTTTTGGGAAACTTAATTTTCTTGCAGAATTGGATATGTATATAAATTTACACTGAAATATTCAAGCTAAGACTTTGATTGATTATAGGATTTCTCTTATTTAATTAGATTAATTTTTTAAATTATGTCATTTTATAGAAGAGAGCGACACACTAATAAAGATTTATTTGACTAAATTAATTTAATTCATCTTTATTTCTTTCAATGAAGAATATATTAAGTCAGACATATTATATATTTAACATAAATACATATATTCCTCAACGAAATAAAGATGAACTAAATTAATTTAACCAAATGATCAATTTCTCTCAATATAGATATTTTCAATGACACGGCCGCTTTAAAAATTCGCAAACTTATCGCAAGTTTGAGATAAACCTTTCTTTCATAATTTTTACTTTTTCGTCGCTTTGCAAACAAATGAAGAATGCGTGCAGATATTGTGTGACATCAAAGCGACATATTTACCCTCGTATTTGTAGGCAGGATACACGGTTTGCCTCTTTTTAATACGAGTGAGGCGTGACCTTGCGTGTTGCACGGCCGTTGATTGTATCTCCCTTTTGGATCTGTCCTCGCGATAGCTTTGGTTATCGAAATATTAACAACGTGTACCCCAGCGCTCTTCGAAAATGTTTGGAGAACTTGCTACGTGCTGTCAGTATCAGCGTACGAGCAAACAATGAAGAACGAGGCGCTTAACGAGTCTGTAAATTAAATTTTCCTTCTCGTTTTCTCGTTTTGCAATGCACTCATACATTCGTTGACATAAAAGTTCCGACAGAAAATTCATCTGTATAACGCTGATCAGTATCACTACGATCGATTCGAAAAAGTTGTACTGACACGTACATTAATTATTAATTAAATTACAGCGTTAGAGAGAAGAAAACGATTTTCGTTTGTATTATCGCCCGCGTGATTTCTATCGTCG
>Ga0157364_1003071_pt1 | contig 16034 bp, 9 predicted proteins | sample AttsexASBM2_FD_111476 | JGI IMG/M metagenome (GOLD analysis project Ga0157364, IMG submission 111476) | Fungus gardens microbial communities from leaf cutter ant in Ribeirão Preto, State of São Paulo, Brazil - Atta sexdens ASBM2 | ecosystem: Host-associated > Fungi > Mycelium > Unclassified ...
AAATTAATCAAACTTATTTTATACTTTATTATAGTTTTATTAATGAATGAGGGAGGTTTATATTAAAATTCTTCGAAATATAATGTTGTCTCACGACTATCATATTTTCTTTATTAGAATAAACTCTAAGAAAAAATTCTCTACGTGTATATATAACTAGCTAAACTCTTGGAGATTCGACAAAACCGTTCCGTGTGTCGTAAGAGAAACGAGTGTGTATTTCCAGCAATGTGAACGCCTGCCGGTTCCAATATGGCGAGTCCGATATCGTAGATGACCGACGTCGCGACGCCTCCCGACGCCGTGCAGCTTACGACACGTGATTAAACGCGGTCGCGACGACCATCGTGTTGTTGTGTACGCGTATGTGCATCCCGGATCTGCACATGTATAAGTGTATGTGTGTGTATGTGGTATGCGGCTCACGCATACGCGTCGCGCACAAGTTACAAGGGCATACTGGACAAGACTAGATGCACATATGACAAAATGGAGTTCTACGCGCTATGAACGCGTAGAAGAACCAAGAGGAGAACGTGACTCGCTGGCCGTCTCCGGCTTAAGAGCTAAGGGAAAGATTTCGGGCTTCCTATCGCACGAATGAACGCGGTGTACCAATAAAAAGACATAATATGAGGCTACTTTAATTATTTTTCCGTATCTTTAAGTACGTCATCCGCCGTTCCAATTCGTACGTAGAAAGAATGATTTGATGAAGTATCTAAAATTTCAGCTGGCTTGATTTGAAAATAATTTTATTTTTGTCCATCAAATAATTATGTCAAACGCTCAAACTGATTAGAGTGTTACAACTTTTTACAACATTGTCATAACACTTAAGCATTCTACATTATTTTGATAATCTAACAAAATTATTTTCATGAGCTAATTTGTTTAATTCACATTGAATTATTTAAAGCATTAAAAATCCTTCTTCGATCATTATAGGCTTTTAATATTCTTACTTGTTTTGTATTCACATTATGATCTTAACAAATCATTTATTATTGTAAATTTTTCAAGTTTCAGCAAAATCTTTCTTTCACGTAGAAAATTGATCGCATTTTCGAATTTTTTATTAGCAAAATTTATTTGTTTGACTAATCATTTTTTTCGCGTTGGATGAGCTAGAGTTGGAATCAATTTTCTCGATTATCCTGTAGGACGATGATGAGCGTGATCCGATCGATCGTATAATTACGCGTGATTCGCCTTGGTACTTTATACGTCGGTAATCAAGCGTAATCTAGATTAATAGGCACGCGTCAGGCGATTGCAGGACAATCCCTCACACCGCGAGCGTACACCGCGTCCATTTTTTTTTTCGCCCAGAATGACGGATTCTTTGACAGGTTCAATACGCACGACTGCTCTCAAACACTACTCTATTTGTACAGCCTTAATAGCGCTAGTTCTTCTCCAAAAGCGGATTTAAAAACGAGGCTACTTCGGTACCGTCCGATCAGCGCGTTGCAGGCGAAATGACGTCGAGGCACGTCGGAGAAAAATATCGACTATCTTAGAAGAAATATCGAACAATGTCAATCGTGATTAATTGCACGCGGGGCGAGGCATATGATTGTATAGCAAACGCGTCTTCTCTGCCGATAGTTCTCAACATAGCGTAGATATCTCTTTATTCAAATGACTCTTCAATCAAGCGATTTAAAATACGTACATATGGAAGATACTGAAACAATCTGTACATATTTTTACAATTTTAACAATTAAAAAATTTTACATATATACTCGGCGCAAAGGATTGTGCCTCTTTATAATTTATGTACACATAATATATAATTTCACTGATCACAATTAGAAAAATACTTTAATTTGTCATTGTCAAAGATTCAATCTTTTCGCGACAAATATATATAGACAAATATATATTGTAATAAAAATTTGAAACTATGTTTCCATTTATTTAAAAAGAATTAGCGCGAGACATACGCTACTTATTAAATCAAGCTCGTTTCGACACTTCGATAGTCGATCGATTCTGTCGCCCGATACGTTAGAATACGCGTTATTACAACTGCCCTAATGCACGTTTCTGCGCGGCTATAGTACAGCACCGTAATATATTACTCCTTAGAATTAATTAATTTGTCAATATTTTATATGCACCAAAAGTGTAGAAGTTTCCAAAACTAGCGGAATGCTCGAGTCTCTCTCGCGAAAGTGCATTCGATAAAAGGCAAACGTGATCTCCCGATTTGATTGCGCTTATCACATGTAATCGGTCGCGTAGTTCCTTCCGGTTCCGAAGATGAGAATCTCTCGTTTTGATTGATTCGCAAAAATACACAGTCATCTCCCTCATTCGCATCGAAAAAAAAGAGCCGACGATGAATGCGGGGATCGTCGATACTCGACAAATCGATCCTCGCAACTTGGCACGAGACTTAAAAATCACCTCGCGCGTATTCGGGGGTGTATTTGTGTCAAAGGAACAATTTTCGAAACTTGATTTATGTCACTAGAAAAGCGAACATGTCCCATATCAAAATTATATAAGCGAATCGAGTATGCGAGTCCGCGTAGAGAAGAAAATCGGCACTGCCGTTCACTGCCGAGAAAGAAAGAAGGAGCTCTTCGCTTTCTATCGATTTAATGGCTATTCTATCGATCTTGTTCCTGGACGCAAAATTTCAAGCCTTCCTGAAATTTGAAAACGGAGCGAATCGTTGAATGACGATTGTTTGTTCGATAACGAAGGGAAGAAAGATGGAGGAAAAAAAAACTTCACTCAATAAACACCAATAGTAAACATCAATAGTAACGTAACATCAATGTTACAATTTCACATTGAAGATAATGTAACATTATATATAATGTGAAATTTTGTATGGGTAGAAGTTTACAAGATTAGCGGAATGCTCAAGTCGGTCTCGCGAAAGTGCATTCAGTAAAAAAATAAACATAATCTCTCGATTTCATTGATAAATGTGACATGTTGTATGATGACATAACATGACACATGTTGTATATAACAGTTACATTACTGAGGATGAAATTATAACATTTACACTTGTTAGTTGGTGTTTACTTGGACAACTTTCGATAGCTTCGAATCTCCCGCCGGTTCTCTCGCGTTCTCCAAAATGGCCGCCGCGATACTCCCCCTCGTGCTACCTCGCGCGATCTCTCTCTCTCTCTCTCTCTCTCTGTGCATGCATTTCTTCCTTTCTCACATCCATTCTCTCTTTCTCTCTCGCATATGATACACGCATTCGCCTGTCGCCGAGCGTGCTCGTGCGTGTAAAGTCTTTCGCATGCGCGCAACACGCACGCGCGCACGCTCGCCACTCTCCTAAAAGCATCCTTTACGTTTCATGTTGTGTACGAAGGCACTCCTTCCTCCTTCTCCACCACGATCATCATCACCATCACCACCACCACCACCTCCTCCTCCTTCTCTTCCTGCTCCGCCTGCTGCTTACTGTTCTTGCCTCGTTGTACGATCGTCTCCTCCCCGATCATGTCACAAAAGAGCTAAGAGAGAAAACGGCGAACGTGATGCGAACGATGGACTCGCTCCTTTTCTCCCTCCCTTCTTTGCGAAGATCCTTCTTCAGGATGACGGATGATGGAATTATCCTGCGCTCGTCGAAGATACTGCCTCTTCTGTCTTTCCTCAATTACTTGGCGATATCGAAAGACATGATTGAACTTTATCTTTTTTCTTTTTGGTATCGTAAAAGAAACAAAGAATTCGTGTGGTTGAGATAAGAAGAGAGACGTTCCCGAACGATAAGCCCATGGCACCAACCGAGAATTTCCTTTTCGATTGGAATCGTAAAAAAGGAGATCCAACACACCGGCTGTAGTTGTAAGAAAGTTCACTGCTCGTTCTATTCGCGAAAACTACCTTCGCAATGGGGCAAGAAGATGATGAGCACAATGACAGCGAATCCTCGAGGGGTGGCCAGGAGCGGGGCGAGGGCTGGCTCATTCGTCATCCCTCCTCGATTGGGGAGGGAGAGCGATCGGGAGGTTCAAAACTGGTTGTTGACGGTCATGATCTGACAGCCAGCGTGCACGTGGTCCATGACCTGCTCCTTAAGCCGGCACACGTGCTCCTTGAGCTTGTGGACGATGCCGCTCAGCTCGGTGTTCTCACCCTTGAGCAGCTTGACCTTGTCCTCGAGCCTGGAGATGCGCTCGAGCTTGCGCCGTCGGCACTTGGAGGCGGCCACGCGGTTCCTCTGCCGCTTCCTCTCCAGTTTGATCTTCTCCTGGTTCTCCATGTCGATCGGCGACATCGGTGGCGTGCTTGACACGCTCGGCACAGTCTGCGGCTCGTCCTTGACGTGCACCAGGCCGGGATTGCTCATGGTGGACTCTGTACTTTGCACACTACCGGGCGGCTCCAAAGTCGTGTACGTCGCGCCGTGCATGCTGCCGGGTTCTTGCGAGCTGTCGGAGTGATGAAGCTCGTTGAGCGCGTCGACGAAGCCGCGCGCGTACAACTCCTGAGCCTCGGTGACCGCTTTGGGGAAGAGGATCTGGGTGGTCGGTGTGGGTAGACTGGTTACCAGACCGTCCGGTTGCGTCATAATCAATTTCTCCAGCTCGGGTGAGGCCAACTTCAGCATGTTCAGATCCGGCGAGCTTAGAATCGGGGTGACGTTGTTCAGAGCGGGTGGCAGCGGGCCCAACCGTGGCCTCTTCGCCTGCGAGCCCTGCCTCTGGCAACCGTTCAGGTCGAGCGTGAGATTCCGCTTCAGTTGGACCACGCTGTTCTCGCGACCGTTCATCGCACCGTAGACGCTCGCGTCCTCGTAGAACGTCTGTTCCATCGTTAGGCTGCGCACCATCGATGCCGCCGGACTAATTACCTTCTCCTCGATTAGGGAATACCGAGGTTTTACCCTCGACTCCTTCTAATTTCTCGCCTCCGGACGGGAAAGCGGTCGTTCCCCCCGGAGTGGCACACGACTCACTTAAGCCGGCCCGAAGAGTTAAATAGAAAGACGGACTTTCCTGAAGTTTCAACACGTCAACGAGTTTCTGCGACGTTCTCCGTCGTCTTTCGTTCTCGTTCTCTCTCTTTCTATCTTTCTCTCTCCTTCTTTGCCTACGTCAAACACTTCGCTCCGCGCTGCAGCGATTACATAACAGCCGCGAGCGGCTGTATGCAAAAATTCACTCGCGGTACGACTGTCGTCTCTCCTTACTCCACGCCGCACCTCCGTCACGTCACTCGACGTATATCGCGCACCAATCACCCCGGCGCGGGTGACACTTGATAGCGGAGTCGACCAAAGTCGACTAAAATCGGTGCAGAAGACAGTGATGTTTAATGCACGTCTTTGGCGTGCACTACGCCGATGCGACAACAACCGGTCTGTGCTAAGAAGCGGCAACCTGCTTGCTTGCTTGCTTGCTTGCTTGCTTGCTTGCTTGCTTGCTTGCTTGCCTGCTTGCCTGCTTGCTTGCTTGCTTGCTTGCTTGCTTGCTTGCTTGCTTGCTTGCTTGCCTGCCTGCCTGCCTGCCTGCTCGCCTGTCTGCTCTCTTTCCTGCCTCCCGCCTGCTTCGATTGTCAACACAACAATGACTCACGACACAACGTGGTGCGCGTGTACCATCTTTCTGCAACAGAATGATAACGTTACCGTAACACAGAATCGCGACGTGTTTTGCGCGAACGCGGATCACCCTGTCCGCCACGGTGGTCCGACAACTTGTGAACATCCAACTAAACGTACTCGCTTATATCCCGTGAGTCACGCCGACTGAAAATAGCGTTGTCGTCATCGAACGCGACGCCGATTGGCCGGTGATGTCGCCATCCGGTGCGCCTGATTGGCCGACCGATCGGAGCTACTGGGAAATGACGGGCGCATGCGCACCTGGTTGGATATTCGCGCTTATAGTGGGGGAGTTTGGCAGATAGGGAAGGGATCGAAATGCCGGTAACAGGATTAAGGTGCATATTTATCTGACAGACATTCCGAAATAGCTGGAGATACGAGCTGTCATTAAATATCAGAAATGCAGAGGATCGTTTGAGAGAGCATTTAAAACATAGGCGGTACTGATAAAACAATTTCACAGGCGAATTAATTTCTTTCACTATATTGAGAGAAAGACTCATCTGTATAGATGGGAACGATGCTTTATGTTCGTTGTTTCGCTTCCACGCGACTGTCCACAGATTTATGGTCTCCTTTTTCATCTTTGGGCAGGCAAACAAGTTTCTACGTTTTACCGAATTTGAACGGTTAAAAAGCTCGTGTAAAAAAATTAGGCATCACGAAACATTTGCATCAAAATTCGCATATTTTCGAGGCAAAATCTTTACCACTATATAGAAAACTAATGTATTCGTAATTAATAAAATTTTGATATCATAATATTGTTGAATTTAAAACAATTTCGCTTATCCAAATTTCTTATGAAAATTCTAATTTTTTAAAGTTCATATTTGATTAATTGGAAATTAGAATTCAATTAATCAGAATGAAATAAATAAAAATTAAAATTACCTGATTATTTGAATGCGTACACCATTGGAAAATTTGTGTTGAAAATACTCTTCACGTGCTCTAAAAAATCCATTTAAATTTATGTTACTTTAACACAAGAAAAATATATTAGAAAATAATATATTAGAAAATAATATAAATATTATGTAAAAATTAACATAAAAAATATAACACAATTTAATAAATTGTAAAGAAATATTTCATAAAATTAACATTTATATGTTAAAGTAACATGTTTTATTCATTTATCTTAGAATTTACGTTTTAAAATACATTATTTTCGTTAATTGTTCACTTATTAGTAAATTGTATTATTTTAACGTAAAGATTTTAATACTAACAATTTTGAATATTATTTAACACAAAATGTTTTTTTATTGTACAGTCTGATATGGACTTTATTGTAGATGTTGAAGATTAATTGTTGCTATCATGAAAACTTCCTTCGAACGAAAAATACAATTTTTTTATAAATAAGAGCAATTTCAAGCGAGAGTTACTTATTGACTACTCCACTTGTCACATCAATATTATTTGCATAAAAGCATATCAGTAAGCCCTAATCTCAATTGTATTGTATAATACATAATGTCAGTAATCGACCGTCTGCATCTTATACAATTGTATCTGCGATGCACCGAGTGACTTTCAGGACTACCAAAACGATTGTCATTATCGTCCTTGGTTAATGCATTCGATTGTGAGAGCTTCAGGCATCAACTTCAAGATAAATCAACATTTCAGGTTATTTATCACAAATTTTGTATATCGTTGTCATTCATTTGTATTTCGTTAAATGCTATTTATTGTATATCAAGAAAAGCGAGAAATTTGAACAAGAATGCGTCTAGCAGATTTTTCGAAACAACATGGTAAATTTTTTGGAACATCTATCTAAAGTTCAACTTTGTTCGATTAATATTCTTTTATGATTTGTAGAAATTTCTTTACGTCATACTTTTAATCTTTTGATTATTTCTTATTTTTTTAATTATTAATTATTATATATCGATATTTTAATATTTATTTTTATATATCAGTATTTTAATATTCTAATTCGTAAAAACTTTTTAGAGGTACATTTACTTCTCTTACGATAATTTGAGAAATAAATTCAATAAAAATACTCCGATTGTTTATCGAGTGTATTTTCGAACAAATTTGCGTTTTACTACACATTCCATCCGTGTACATTTTCCCAAGAAAGCTCCTTTGATCATTTTCTTCGAATCTTTTCCAAGAAAATCTTGTTGAAGGCGCGCGTTATTTGCTGAAATATCCGAATCGGTTGTTTGGAAAAAGCAAGAGAGACGCAATAAAATAATAAAACTTAAAATGGCATTTTATACTCCAAAGTAAGGTACATAAAATCTAATTCAAAAATTTATTTTATAAAATTTTTTGCACTATCTCCTTTCAAAATATTTTTATTGCAAAGATTTCCTGTCAGATATAACAGACTTCTGAATTACAATCAAAGTGTGATTAAATTAATCAAACCAACACAATTATTGTTAGATCTGTATGTAGTTAAAATTTTTTTGCATACTTCATGTTTGAATGATATTTCCTTTCGTTACCGGAATATACCGGAAGATAACACGTATCATTAATTCAAGTGTCATGGTTAAGGAAAGCGAGAAAAAGCAGGTGATTTCCTGAGTGACATTCGCGTGCGATCTCATATCAATTTCAATTATACGATTCTCAACTCGCATTCGTATGTCGTAAAATAGGTGCGTGCATGCTCTCACGAAAGTAAAGACACGCGAGAGAATAATCTCGAAGTGGACAACTCCATCCGCGGCATAGTTAATAGGACGCTTCTCCCGGGTCTCGCCAGTGATTTTCCGGCTTGCATGAGGAAATGCGAGCGTGAGGCGTCAATATCCGGCGAGAACGACAAGCATGCGACGTCGCGACGTGACTGATGGCATGCCGATACATCGATTCACGTTGCACCTTCTGGCGTTCACCTAATGATCATGTCGCTAATATTCTTCCGCGATGTATCGTGTTACTTCCTCTTTTTAATGAGCGGCTTAACTAATCGAAACAGCGTCGCGAAGCAGCTACGTATTTAATCTTTTTTCTATTCACACAAATATATTTTTCAAAGTTTCAAAGGCATTAAACTTTTAAATTTAAAGATTCGAATTGTCCAAAGTAACAATTCTAAAACTAAGTTGAGTTTAAAAACTCAAAGCAAGCAATTTCGGAGGACCTTGAAAAAATGCGGAATTATTCGAAAATTAAAACTATTATAAACTTTATATGTTGTCATGTATAACATTATAATAATATAATTTATATACATATAACAGTGTGGTATTTGTGGTTTAAGTGTGTACATATTGTTATTTTTTAAATAGAATTATTAATTAAAAAGATATTTTGAATAAAAAAGTTATTTTGTTTAAGATCTATAGGATAACTTGAACACAAATTCAGTAAGTTTTACTTTTTTAAAATAATAATTTAATACTCTATCTTTTCATATTTGATTTTAAAAAAATTCACTTACGGCGTATTCCTTCTTGACAAATTCCTGGATCCATCAATGTGTATTTTACATGTGTATTTTACTGTTGTCATATATACTGATGATTATTGTATCTTTTTTATCGGTCTCCTACGTGAAAATCGAAATACATTTGTTAAACTACTGCTTAAATTTTAATCAAGTTTCACAATACCTTTTAGAGTCTTCATGTAAAATAATTTCAGCAACGACTGTTTCTTTCCCTCTCTGTCTTCGTTCTTCTCGTTTTTCCCGGATTAAAGCCACACGAACGCATGGGCGAGGCAGTGCCAGCTGCTTTTTTCATCTCAAAATTAAACAAACATAATTAATTTCCGCCCCCGCGCGCCCGTGTTCTAGCGTGGAAGCGCGCGGAAGGTTAAATCCATTTATACATATACACATAACACTAACTCGAGTACACGGAGGCCAAGCCTTTTTATTTGCGCACGAAAGCTGCCGGCCGTTTCCGACGGCGATCAATCATTTCGCGAGAGAGCATGGCGAAACAGTTTCACCTCGCGCTTAATTTTGTGCTAAGACTCTGAGTCTCTTCGTTGCAAGAATATTCTCCAGAAAACATTCTCTTCAGGGAGATAAGAAAATTAGATAACAAAAAAATTTGTAATTTAAAAGAGTAGAGAATGAGAAACTCTAACTAAAAACGCCTCGGCGTGTTAGAAGAAAAAATTCGAAATATGTTTGAAAATGTGATTTTCTGATATTTCATATAATAAAAAAATAGAGCTCACAAGGAAAGGTTAACATCGTACTAGGCATTCCAATAATAGTAAGAAATAAAAAACAATGAATATGAAAGACTGAACGAGTCACACTGAAAATTCTTCGATTAAAATTAAAACGAGAAACGAGACTGAAAACAATCGAGATCCGAGCAAAAGTCATTTTGAAGTGTGGCTCAGTGGCTGCCTAGTAGGTGAAACTCGGAGACTAGGCCTCGAAGCCGGATGTCATCGATCAGTGATATTCAAAATGTTAATAATGTTATGCATGTATGTGTAAGCCAACAATGTCATGATACATTCATTATAGGGATTCGAGGCTTAGCTGATCTTTCAGTTTCCCTTACTAGGCAATTACTGTACCACTGAGCCATACAAGCCCCTACGTGGACATTCTCTCTGTTATGCCTTCATATATAAACCTTACACACGTCTAATTATAAATAGTTGGTAATAAAAAATAATAGATATTATATAATAAACATGCCTATTATAAGAAAGATTATTATAATTGTAAATTAATGATGTAAACAAAGACTGGAAAAAAATAATTTACTCGCCATCTACACACCTCAGTCATATTTACTAAAATAAATCTGGCAGTATACAAAAAAATATGGTATTGTACCAATAATACTGTAGAAGGAAGATTATGAGCATGTTTTGTATATCCATACTCATAATAGTACAAAATTATAGTGCGACGTATCAAAAGAAAAAGTAATACATTGGCAATATAATGTTTCCACGAGATTATTAGGACATCCAAATCAACCATATAATTCTCACAATTTCAATTAACAAACACCATCGATTTTAAAATTTAACAACTATTTTTTTTTTCAGATAATTTATATGTAATCCATTTACATTATTCTCACAACTCAATTGTCAAGCAAAAAAGAAATAACTTTCAGTAATATATTATCGACATCGATAATGCGAGTAATCATTTTCTTCATTAAATCTTGATAATGCATATCAGTCTCTTTCTTATTAACCTCGTCTTAGTTTCCTGCAAAGAAATATAATTTCATGTCGTATATGATGATAGTCGAATATTTTAAATAATTCAAATTCTAGATATATTCTCCAGTTCAAACAGAGAATTTTTACTTACTTATTCAATTTAGGTTCTTTCAAATTTGTCGGCGCCTTTCTTCGTTTAGGGCGACTAGAAGGATAGCTGCTACTTTCCGAATCTTGTTGATCATCTTCATTAGACATGGTATTTCTCCTGCAAATTCAGAATATAAAAGCAATCCAATTTATTAACTTATAACAATTTATAATTATAATTATACATACATGACATTATTAATATTCTGAATCATGTTCGATTTAACATGAGATTCATTTAGCTTCTCTAAAACGACTTTTGCTGTGCTAGGATCACGATTACTTTTAGATTTATTTTTCAGTTTCGCCTTATTTTTAATTGTCGGAGAATTTTCAGCGTGACTCGTTCTATCTTTCATATTCGGTGTCCTCGATTTCTTATTACTGGAATGCTTTGTTTTTTGTGATGTCGACGTTCTCTGATGATCGCCAACTAGAATTATTGGCACTTTTATTGTGATATGGTTATAATCAGATTTATCTAAACTTTGATTCGATACAGATGCGATCGGAATATTCGTAACTCTTGGTATCGTGGCGGTTACTTTAGTATCAATTTCGTTATTAACATCGGAATTATTTATCATGGATTCCTCCATAACAGGCAGTCGCAGTTCGTTAATATCGAATTGCATATTTTGTCTTGGTGGACGTAACATTAAGGTAAAGTCTTCTGTCTCTTCCGGTGCTTCGGAATGCCCTCGTCTCAGCGTTACGAAGCTCGTAAATTTCATTGTATCATTTGCATTACCTTCTATGTCTTCTATGTTATCTAAATTTTTTTTATCATTGGATATGGCCGCTGTCGGAAGTATCTCGCAAATACTATCGTTCGTATCATGCTCATGCATATAAGAGTCACACTCGGAACGATCGGCAAGGTGATATCTCTCTGGAGTTTGCACATCATTCATAGATTCATTTAAATTCGATATATCTCCTATGTTGCTTTCTGTAGCACTAGAATCATCATACACTATTACTTGAGACGTATTATTATTAACATCAGAGACGTCATCATTCTCGAGTTCCGGCTCATTATCTCGTGGTGGTATGGTATTGTTGAACAGCCAACTTGGACCTTCCAATGGATCCTCTTCCTCCCAAGTTCTAGTATTATTTTGCACTTTAGAACTTTCCGTTACACTCGAATTCTTACTAAAATCTTTAGAGATTTTATTATTTATTTGTATATCAGGATCTGACTTCGATGTGTCTACGTGTGTTTCATTTTTCTCGTTCGAGTTAATAGGCACCTGTGATTCTGATATTGCGTTTATTCTATCTGTCAGATGATCGTCAGACGTATCATGATTCTCTTGATTTTCAATGTCAATTCGATTGTCAATTACCTACAGAGAAATAAAAAAAGTAAATGTAGCAATCTCTAAAAGATATTGTATAATATTAGGCATACTATTTTTTACATCACATGAATGAAGCAATTCTTATAATACTATAAACAATGTGAGAGTATCACAATAATTTAAAAATATCCTTAGGTTTTATTGTTTAATTATTATAATACCACTTACGTTAATATGTCCCGCAGTTGTTGGACTTTCATTGGACCATCTATTTCCCGATCGTGAAAAAGATATTGACAATCTTTTTGGATGAGTTCTTCTTCTTCTTAATCTTTGTTCATCTGTCATTGCAAGTATATATTTAAATATTAGCAAAATATAGAGAAATTTAAATTCAATTAAAAATTAATTGTGAACAAAGAATTATATACGAGCCAACACAAATTAATCATGAATTATGTATGTTATTTAAACATCAAGGAATTTTAATCTTTTTTTGATCATCTTCAGTACAAAACAATTAATAATATTAAAATAATTAATCAAATATTAAACATTATGATCAGAATTAAAAATATACAGGATAGATCAAAAGTTGAATATTTCAAAAATAAAGCATTTTCGAGAAAAATGTTTCAGACAAAAGTTATAGAATTTAAAAAGATCTATTTATTATATATCAATGATTTTATTAGTTTGAGCTTGCAACACCAAGATCAGGTTTTTTGAGCTAGTTTTTATAAGTTGATTCTTAACATTACAATAAATAAAATCTGCTCTAGAGTGCAAATCAAATAAAATATCAAACTGAATTTTTTATTTAGCTTTTTCCAAAAAAAAAACGCCCTAAAGAAATCTGCAGGCAATTTTCTTAATTACAAATATCGCAATTATATTGCGATTTTGTCACTAATTTCAACATTTAATTCGTCTCCAACAGAAGTCTTCCATAATTTTTCCTATCGACCTTTAATTAATTAAATTACTATTCGTAATTCCTTACCATTAACTCTGGGTGAAGAAATTGTTAATCTTTCTGGTAATCTGCATGTATGACCATTTTCCTGAAACAATTGTTTAGAAAAAGTTTTATTATTTTTTTTTAATGATAAATGTTCAGAAGTGCTCCCCAAAAACCACGATTTTTTTTCGATAGTGAACAAAATTAATTATAAAAAAACATGTATACAACGTTTTAAGAGGGGACTTGTGGTTTTTGAAAAAATTCTATCTCAAAAACGAATAAGACTGATATTTTTTATTTGATAAATGTATACTTTATACCTCATCGAGTTGAATATCCTTTAGATATGTTGTAAAGGAGAGCATCCTGAGTGATTTCCTGCAAGAAATTAAGTGGAGGACGGCATTGGTTTAGGAGTCATAGTAAATTAAAATTCCATAATATGTAGAGGATGACATTGGTATAATGCCTATATAATGCATTTCCATCAATGTAGATTGACTTTAATCTCAATTTAACTTACTCTTCGTTTTTTCCTAACCTTTAGAACTAGAAAAAGACAAAGAATAAATTGAATCGAGATTAAAGTTAATTTGTGTTGATAGAAATGAGCCTTACAAGTATATTACGAATAGTAAGTTTATATAATATATGTTTATATAATATGCTGTAATAATCTCTTGAAGAATGTAAACAAGATCGGAAAATCACAAAAAGTCGCAGATATTTTATAAACAGTTGACATAACGTCAACAGCTTTCAATATATAACTATACGAATTTCTTGGCAATGATACGAATTTTTAAATCTTGGCCATGATAAGAATAAATGATAGTCCTTATTCCGCATTATAAAATATACGCGTGGAAGCAGGAAGGTAGCACGTACTGCCTTTACGCATACATTTTCGTGAAACAAAATCCACCTCACCTCCCCTCTCTATCTAGGAACATACTATTTGCCACACGTTCAAAAATAAAACTGTCTTATTCATTTTGCAAATTTTTTTCTACAAAATCTACAAGCCTCCTCTTAAAATACATATCTTTTTATAACTAGTTTTGTTCACTACGGAAGAAAAAAAAGAACAAAAAAAAGAACATGGTTTTGGGGAAAAGCACTACACTTCTTAACATTTACCTTTTTAATTTATATAATTTTAGAAGTAAGTTTTCATATCCAGGCTAAATATTTGAAAATACTTTTCAAAAACTGACATTATTAGAATTACTTATTGAAATATAATATCTATATTGTTAAAAGAAAATTGTTCCTTTAACAGTAATTTTTCAGCAAATAAGTTATTAGATATAGATATTGTTACATGGATATTTTAATAAGTAATCCCAAAAATATGTCAATTTTAAAAAAGTGTTTCCAAACCTTTGTAATGTAGAACCTGGAATGTATATGTGATCGTGGCGATCGTGGTGTAGAGAGTTGTGTGGTTGCTCTCTGTACTAAAGATCCGGGTTCAAATCCACCCAGAACATATTAGATTTTATTTGATCGTCACCTCTCGGAAGGCAATGACAAACCACCGAGAGTATTTTTGCCATAACAACCTCCTCTAAGGCCGTTCAAACACAATATTAAAAATTTGTAAACCCCATATATCGGAAGATATATGCACAAGAAGTCATCACGTCTCTAATCAACATCTGAGAATTATATGAGACATATAAAATAAATGTATACGTACATATCTAAGAGACATAAAGGTTGATGAAGTCGGAGATCTATTCTCCGAACTTCTAGTGGGTGTGTTTGTTTCTGGTATAGCAGACAGTCTTGATACATTAATATTTTGCATATTAATCCGACTTAAATTTATCGTAGGCTTAGTAATCGTATGCCCACCCACCATAGGTTTTACCACTCCTTTTGCTGGCGATTTTGTTGATAACCTAGCAGATGGTTCTTTACCTGAAATATATATTCTTATATGAAGACTAGATATTATAAAATGCTTATAACACAAATAATGTATATATATATATATATATATAAAGAAATTAAACTAAGAAATTCTTAAAATTTAACAGTATCATATTCCTCACTTCCAGTTGAAGTAGACAACCTCACAGCAGTATTGGAAGCAACAAGCTCTTGACACATAGAGATAGTATTTGTCATATAACCAGTCATTGTGACTAACATTTTTAATATTTCTTTTGCGTTATTCAGTACATTCGAAATTACAGTCTGAAATAGATAATAGATAATCGATTAAATTAAAAACTATAGTATTTACTAATATTTATTAGTGTATTACAACTTTATTATATGTATAATGTATATGTCACAGTAAAAGTGTTAGTAAAGTTTTAGTAAATATATATTTATTAGTCAATGTACACATTTATGTATAATACAATTAAAGCAGACTGCAGTAAGTATATACATTTACTGAGTCAACACTTTAACTGCGACACATATATAAACTTTTAAAAATTGCAATAATCTTGATCTGAATAAATGTTAGCAAAGTCATGACCCTGAATAATTCTAGAGCTATTGGTTAGATCATTTGGAATTGATTCTGCAAATATCGTATTTCATCACATTATGCGAAATTTGATGAAATACAATGCTTGCGAAACTAATTCATTTTGCGACTGCAATTGAAGAAATGTGAGCAGGAGCATTATGATAGAACCAAAAATTGATTGTTTTATGAAAATAAAAAAATTAATGATCACATCTGTCTAAAACATCTGTAACAGTATCTCTGTGAAGGATTAAACTGTTTAAACTTAGAACAATTTAATACTTGTGGCAGCATTTCTGTGTCAGACTGAAAATTTTTCGAACTTCGTGTTTGTGTATATATACATATATACACACATATATGTGTGTGTGTGTGTGTGTGTGTGTGTGTGTGTGTGT
>Ga0157364_1003072_pt1 | contig 16032 bp, 5 predicted proteins | sample AttsexASBM2_FD_111476 | JGI IMG/M metagenome (GOLD analysis project Ga0157364, IMG submission 111476) | Fungus gardens microbial communities from leaf cutter ant in Ribeirão Preto, State of São Paulo, Brazil - Atta sexdens ASBM2 | ecosystem: Host-associated > Fungi > Mycelium > Unclassified ...
ATATATATATATATATATATATATATATATATATATATATATATATATATTAGGTGTAATAAAAAGAAATCCATTATTTTTGCATGAAATTGAATGGAAAAATAATGGATTTCTTTTTACTACACCTAATATATGTTTCAATGGTATTGTAAATTTAACAACTTGCTCCTCATAGTGGGGTAAGTTGTTACAATTTATCTATCTTTATTAATAGAAAATCTTAATTTTCAGTATTTAAAGACATAGATACAAATAAAAAAATTGATTATCTAGATAAAGATGTACTTGAAGCAATGCGTAGGTATTCATTAATTTAAATGTATACATTAATATAGAAAAAATTGTTAATCAAAAATTGTAATAACTTGCTCCGAGCTCCTCTATTATATATTACAATTTTTAATATCTACATTGTTGCAGCGATATCACAGTGCATCTGCAATATTGGAACATTACTGCAAGTTTTTGTATTGCATGGGACGTTTTATCGACAATTATCGCAATTGTTAAATAGCGATAGCGACAATTGATGAAACGTTTAAGATGCTGCTCTTACATGGGTTCAAGCGTCGAACATCAGAACATGTGCAGCAATATGTTTAATAATTTTACTGAAATTGAATTTAATGTACGGGATACGCTAATAATGGAATTTTGTAATTTATACTGTATAATGTAAATAAATATAAATTTAAAGTTAAAAATGGTCAAAGAACAGAACAAAATGATAGGAATTGGTTTGCGTATGCATTCTAATATTGTCAAGTTCGTCAAAGTCACACTTAACGCATTCTGACTCTCCTCTCTAGCAAAAGCGTGTGTCGATTGAATTTGAACAAAATTCAGGAAAGCGCTATGTGTTGATTTGTGTCAAGTATATCGACTGTGTATATCTCCTAAAAGAAAGCAATCTTCCGCCTAAATTCTAAGCAGAATCATAAGACTCGTAACGCGTTGTCATAAAACTTGTAAAAACTTTTGACTAGTATTCTAATTTTGTGTATGTTTCGAGACATACAATTATTCGTAAATATCTATGATTACTTGTAAATTTTTATGGCCAGTAAGAAGCTGTAAAAATATTGTATAAAGATATATATAAGCATTTAAAATTCTTACAAGTCTTACAAGAATATGTTATACAAGAATATATTATAAGCCATGTTGAATTAGACCCATTAAATTTCTTACAATTACGATGTTTATCTGGCGATACGATAATTAAGAGATTGATTGATAGATCGAATCTATTACCTTCGGTAACGTTTTTTTTATTATTCTCCATAAAAAAATGGTATCTATTACAACGTTATTTGGCTCTAATATTCTGTTCGCTATTAGCTGCGTTACGATCTTATATAGACAATGGGCGAATTCATGGCAAAGCAGCTAGGCACGCTTACTGAGTGATTGAATATGATTGGTTGGATCTATAAATAACAACCAATTATGTTCATTTGCTCGACGAGCAGGCTAGCCGCTTTGTTAATCTAAACGCGCCTAATGTTTACGGTAGCTTCTTTTCTTATAACCGCTTACGATCGCAGCGTTACGATAGATATGTAGATGATATATAGGGCCCATGATGTAGGAATACAAAATGCACCATTGCGCATAATGGCGATAGCAATATTGGAAACAACCAATCAAATTTTGGCCTCTATGCATTTTCCTGCGTATGATAATGTTAGTATATTGGAATAGCCAATCAAATTTTGGTCTCAAATTCACTCTCCTACTACGCATCCTCGGGAATGATACACTTTGTCTTTTTACATCATGGATGGCTTTAATTAGCTGGCGGGAGATCGAGGTTATCAGATATCATAATGAATCAATCAAGTTTTATGTATGCTTAATTGATAACTTGTACTCGGATTATATAAAAAAAGTTTTATTTTTTTCTCTACATATCCTATAAGTAAAATTGTAAAGTAATATTGGGTTGTTCAAAAAGTCATTGCGTTTTTTCCAATAGATGGCGTTGTTCACGTTTATTTGTATGCGAGCGTGACATGAATGTCAAATGTTTACGCGCATTTTGTTGTTGACACTCAACCTAAAAACTAAAAAAAAAGTTGACGTGATTCGGTCGAGTTTTGTGCAATTGTGATTCGAACATGAATTTTGAAGAGCATATTCGCCGTATTCTGTTTTATTACTTCAAAAAAGGGAAGAAAGCAACTGAAGCAAGAGAAAAGTTGCGTCGAGTTTACGGCAAAAATGTCATCAAAAAACGCCAGTGCCAGAACTGGTTCGCCCGATTCCGTGATGGTAATTTTTCAGTCAAAGACTGAAACGCTCATCGCTTCGGTAGACCTTTCAAGATTGACGACAATGAAATGAAAGCATTGGTGCAAGCAAATAAGCATTCAACGATTCGGGAGCTTGCTACCGCTCTAAAAGTGTCCATTGGAAATGTTCATGGCCATTTGAAATCGCTAGGCTTCGTAAAGAACCTCGATGTTTGAGTACCGCATGAGTTGAAAGAAATTCATCTGATGAATCGCATCTGCGTCTGCGATCAACTCATCAAACACGAAGAAAACGATCCGTTCTTGAAGCGTATGATCACGAGCGATGAAAAATGGATTGTTTACAACAATGTCAGCCGAAAAAGAAGTTAGAGTAGGCGAGGTGACGCACCGGAAAGGTAAGCAAAGGCGGAAATCCACCAAAAGAATGCTGTCAATGTGGTGGGATTGGAAGGGACCAGTCTTCTATGAGCTACTTCCAAAGAACAAAACGATTAATTCCGATTTCTACTATGAGCAGCTGCAGAAATTAAGTGATGCCATCGCACAGAAACGTCCCGAGTTAATCAATCGTAAGGGTATGGTGTTTCACCACACAATGCACACACAAGTGCTTGGTCACTCGGCAAAAATTGCAACATGGTTGGGATGTGTTACCACCGTATAGTCCAGACCTTGCACCATCAGACTTCCATCGCCTTGCAAAACTCCTTGAATGGTAAAACGTTTGCTTCTGAAAACCTCATTAAACAGCACCTAGACAAATTTCTCGCAGAGAAGGATGGGAAGTTTTATGAACGTGATATTATGAAGTTGCCCGGAAAATGGCAGAAGATCATCGAACAAAATGGCCAATATATCATTGATTAATGTTCATTACATTAAATAAACACACCTGAAAATCAAATGAAAAAAATGCAATGACTTTTTGACTTGCGTTCTGTGTGCAGGAACCATAAGCGTCGAGCGGCATTTGAACTGCGCACAAGCTGATGAGGTGCGAAGAGTAGCGGAAGGCAGAGCCGTGCTAAAAATCAGCCGAGAAGTGCAAATCATGCCGAGTTCTGCTCTATACTTATGTAGTGTACATGCACCGGCAGGAATAGTGTCTATTCGGCGCGATGCTATACTCATATCAAAGCGCACACGTACGTGTTACTGGATATTTATAAATACATGTAAAGCTATTACAATGAGTCTCAAAATTACACGTAATGTTGTAATTATGCACAAAAATTTTTTACAGTATTAAAAATTTTTATGCATAATTATAACATTTTGTGCATAATAAAAATATTATTATAAATATTGGTGAGCGAGAGACACTGGGGATATCTCACTCGTACTAGTAACATATGTATGAGACAACGAAAGAACATCGCGAACCGACACCACAATTACTCTTTCTCTCTCAATCGCCTTGCACTAAGGACAGAATCGGAGCGCTCCCCATTAGTTTCTATCTTCGCGCTCCTCGCCTCTCCGCGTTTCCAGTAACATGTAGGTGTGCGCTTCGATACGAGTGTGTAATGCCGCGCGCCGAATGCCAGGGAACACTATTCCTGCCGGTGCGTGTACACTACATAAGTATAGAAAAGAACTCAGCACGATTTGCACTTCTCGGCTGATTTTTAGCATGGCTCTGCCTTCCGCTACTCTTCTCACCTCATCAGCCTGCGCGCAGTCCAAATGCCGCTCGACTCTTATGGTTCCTGTACACAGAACGCGGCAACGCTTACTACGCAACGGAAGTTGACGTGATAGCCAATCAACGTCTCGCTTGCTCGGAAGTAATAGATATATAATTTCCACCGCGTAATAAAAGTTGAACTCAATCCAACTTTTGCCGCGCAGCGGAAGTAATATTACATCATTTCTAGAAGTTTTGCATGGTGAGGCCGATTTAAGAATATATAATTATTGGTTAGTGCGACAACTTCCATTGCTGTGTACAAGAGCCATTAGAAGTATATAATGCTCGTAGACATAAGATGCATCCGCTCACGTTGTAAATTTCATTTTATCTTTTTTTTTCGTTCATTATATAATTAAGATAGAATGAAGCAATCGCGTAAGCGCTCAATTATGCGCATTGCTTCATTCTATCTTAGTTATATAATGAACGGAAAAAAAAGATAAAATGAAGTATACAGCGTGAGCCCCCAAAACGGATGGACCTCATATCTACGAGCGTTATATGGTCGAGCGGCATTTGGATTGTGCGCGAGGTTATGAAGCGAGAAGCGTAGCGAAAGGCGGAGCTGAATCAAAATTCGGCCGAGGAGTGTAAATCGTGCCAAACGCTGATATAGAGCAATGTGAATAAAACAAGGAAAATTGCAGATATTATGTATGCATTCATAGATTAATATAAACTCCGTAATGCAGTTCATCATGGAAATTGGGACTAATGACAGATTGAATTTCTTAAATTTCATCATCATAATTGACAACAATTTAATTATTTTTGACAGATTTCAGAAACAGACGTGTTCAGGAAAATTTCTTAATTTTTACTCTCACCATCCCTTATGTCAAAAAAGGGGTGTTATCATAGGCGCGGTAGACAGAGTAGTCATATTGTTGTCTCATCCTAGTTTCCAAGAAAAAAGTTTCATTGATATTATTAACACATTTATAGAAAATGGCTATCCACTTCAGTTTATTTTTTTCACTATTAATAATAGATTGAATTATCATAATAATAATAGTACACAGTTTCTCACATACTTAATAAAAATATAGTTACTAAAAAGTTTTTACCATCCCATATATCAAATTCATCTTAGAAAACTTTATGCCGATTGTTTTTAAAATGAACTCTAAACTGGCTTTTTCCGAGCATCTTAAAAAAAAAATCACATTAAAAGAAGCAAAGATCAACTTAACTTCTTCTCTCATCAAGAAGTAATCTATAAAATATTTTATATAGATTGTTGATGCCAGTTATGTTGGTCAAACAAACAGAAAGTTGAAAACTAGACTACAAGAATACATCTGATATAAACAAAAAGATGGGATTGACATCAGTCATTACGAACTATCGAATTGTAACCATGAATTCAATTGGAACAAAGTAAGAATTCTCGATAAAGAATCCTCCTATAATAAATTGGTATTGGAGGTGATTCAGTAAAGAAGCAAAGACAGGGTCTAAATAGATAGAATGACATTGAATCATTACATGAATCTTATCTTCCTATTATTCAATCTCTTTCTCCTTCCTAGATTTCTGTTCTTTTTCCCGTCTCTTAAATTACCCTTTCCCTGTTAATTCTTATCCCCTCCTTTGTACCTCTAACTTTCCGTTATTTCTCATTTCCGAATTGAATATCAAGGAAGCTCCATCGAAATTTGTTTCTTTTACGTATTTTTATACATTTAGACTGAGCTTATTTCGAATTTTAAATATTTGTATTAACCGTAAGATTTTATATTCTGACTATCTTATTTTTATTTCTGAATATTGGAACTAACTTTAAGATTATTTCTATGATATTTATTCTATGACATTCTCTATTTTATTCTTTTTATTTTATTCTTGTACATATTTTATGAGATTTATATTAACTAATATCATTTTCATTTCTTTATATTGTTATTAACAGACTGAGTTATTTGCTGTTTTTTATCGACTGACATCATTTTATCAAACTTTTGTAACTGCGACATGTTAAAAGCGAGTAATCTCCGTTTCCATTATACTTACAATGATTATGTTAAAGATTATGCCTCTTGGATAGCAAGATGCTATTTAATACCAATGCGATAACCAGGATGCAATTATACCATTATTTTTTACATTAAGCTGAAATTTATATCTCTTCTTATTAACTTTTAGTTTTAAACTATTAATATTTCAAATATGTTTATACAAATATTTTATTGAAAGATATTACATGTTTAACATTGAGAATAATCCGATCGGAGTCGAAACACTACTGTTTTAATTTGTTGTATTTTATTTAGCGCCTATTAATATATTTTGCTTAGTATTTATATTTTATTCTCATGGTAGTTCTTCTTAATATATTTCTAATTAATTTATTATTTGAACCATTCACATTATGTATTTAAAACTCCGTAATATTTGTATGCGAAAGTATTTTCTATGACATATAAATATAGATTGGCTGCAAAGTGTAGTGTCAGTACTCGACTCAAGCATTGTCGTCCTACATAATACACCAAAAAATTTTATAGTAAAAGAAAAAAAGTTTATATTGTTTTTCTAACTGATTGTGTCTTCTTTCCAGTAAATAGTTGATTAATCACCTTACAGAAAAATATTTCAGATATTAAATGATGAAACATCAAATGTGAATACTGTCGTTTAACACATCTTATTACTCATCACTGAATCATCACTGTATTGTACTAAAGATGGCTAAAAAGTTAGCCGAAATATTATATATATATATATATTAATTTTTAATTAAATACGAGAAATATAATTTAATGATATTGAAATTTATCGCGCACATAGCGCTAATTCCCAAAGCCTAACTTATATATATTGATTTTCTTTCATGATTTTCTTTTTTAAAAATCTGGATTTATATCATAGAAAACTTATATCACAGTTGATATTATGCCATGCAATTACACAGCGATATTTTGTAAAGAATTACTGCAGATAAGCCATTCCAATTATTTACATATCTATAAGATGCGGCGAGCACACTCGAAGCGAGCACACGCAGATTAACTTCGCGACAGTCTGGTGCATAAAGCTTTCATGAGATTCGACATTTTTCTATTCTCGCGATGTGGGTCAGTGTCAGCAGCGGGTAGTTCATTTACTTACGGCACGTTACAAAAGATCGCCCTTGTATGGCATATCGTGCACCAATGACAGGACAGCTTATCAGGAAAATTAACATTGCGGCATTATAATGTATGATCTTTAAGGAAAAACATTATTTACAAGAATAAAAATCGCAATGTTTTTAATTTAATTCACACTTTTACTATATTCCCCTTATATATAGAAGTCTAATTCAATTAGATTGCATATACATATTATTTACAATTAGAAATTTAACAAATTCAAAAATAAAAGATGAACATATATGTTTCATGAAACTGTTGTATAAGTAATTAATGAATCTCATCTCTATCAAATATTAAATTAGAATTTTTTTCTGTGTTGGAATAATTTTTTTAATTATTTTAACTCACATTTATAAAATATTCTATTAATTTGATATTATGTAATATCAAATTATAATTCATCAAATTGAAAATTTTTATATTTTTTGAGAAAATTATTGTAAAATTTATGGCAGGATATGAAGAAAACGATTTCAACATTTAATAAAGATGTTATTTTATATTTATGCTCTGTTTCATCGTGTGTAAAACAAGCGACTCAAAACCATTTAAAATATTGTATAGGAACAACAATTAACAAATTTGAAAGTTGATTTATTACCGTATTCAATTCTTAAAAAAAACGTGTATGTATGTATAATGTATATATACATGTGTACATACATTACCACACATTAGTACCACAACATTAGTACGTGGAGAACGAAAAGTTCTAAATAGCAACTAAACAGTCAAATCAATTTACTATTATGAATAATATGAATGATATTATGATATAACGCGCACATACAAATCTTAAATAAAGATTCGTAAGCTCATATCGTAGTTAATATCGTTTGTTTACAAGTTATCTATTTTTCTTAACTGTACTTATCGTATACTTTTTTCATTTTCTGATATAAATTTTATGAAAATTTTCTTAAAACGTGTAAAAATTTTCAATTTGATGAATATATAATAACAAATTAACAGAATAATTTATAAATATAATTTATAAATATAAGTAAAAATAATTTTCAAAAATATCTCAATGTTCCAATACAAAGACAAAAAAATTCTTGTTTAAAATTTGGCAGAGAAGAAATATGTCATTCACTTCTATTTACAATATTTCGTAACTATATTACATTAATGATAAAATAATCTTGGCAATTATATATACTTATACAATAGTACTTATGAGATATATTTACGAAGGGTAATTAAATATATGATTCAAACCTTGACTTTAACCACGTATATATTTTTTGTTATAATAATGCATGTCACCCAACCTCAAGTTTATACAATAATCATAATAAATAAATTTTTATTGCATTCTTGTGAATAAATCGCCAGCTAAGAAATTATCATGACAAATTTACGTTTGATTACTTTCACCATTATACATTTAAGAAATTAAACTTAGTAATTACATTACAAAAATTTAAAAAAAATAAGCATTTCAAATTTGTCCATTAATATCCATCATATTTAAACGGAAAAATTAGTTGACGTATCATTGACACTTTTACTTGATAAATATGGTTTCAGATATGAACAAAGCCTAAAGTAATAATAAGAAAATCTTACAATTTGAAACTATTATTAAAGCATTTTCCAAATCATCAAAATAAAATATTACAATATTTATCATTTTTGCAACGGTTACTCGAAAATATATTATTATCTTAATTATACTCTATTACAGCATTGTGTTACTTAATGAATAATTGTCATGTTATGCATCTCTAACTATTTTATTATTAAGAAACATTTCAGTGTCATATTTTATCTACTATTATATATAATTGAATCCAACATCTTTTTTACTCATACACAAGTAAATTATGTAATGTAATGTAATAGATATAAAGCTACAATATATTATAAATATAAGAAATTTTATATTTCGATACTAAAATATATATATATGATATGGAATTACGCATATATCTATATAATTCTCATTGTGTTGATATTAACCAATGTGATGTGGATTTTTAGTACCATAGATTTTAAGTCCATATCATGATGTTAATATAAATCATCAAGGATTGCAAATCCACACCATGTCATTATTCTTATGTTAATATTAACATTAATGTAGTGAGAATTATACAAACATGATATTAAATATGCTACACCGATATTTTTTAGAATAAAGTATAATAAACAATAAAATGCAATTAAAAATGCACTGATGTAAAATGCAATAAAAATAAACTATTGTTTAAATTTCAAATAGAAAATGAAAAAAAATTTTTACATTTATCTTTTATGCTACAAATTTAAAAATATAATCTTTTAATAGAATATTGGTGCTAAAAATTAGTCACTATGCATATACAGGATGTTTGACGAAGTAACGATAAAACTCTCGCATAGGAGTAAGACTAAACTGAGTCACAAAGTCCTCTATTATTTTGCAATTTTCGCAATAGTTAATAAGATAAAAATCAATTAAAAATCATCATATTAATTTTCAATAATTTTGTACTTAAGTATCAACTTTACAAAAAAAACAGCGAAAGACAAGAATTGTTTATTTTCTTCTCATAGAGCTCTAAGAATTTTTTCAGAATTTTTAATCAACTTTTTAGTACTGCATTTTCTTATATTGATAACTATTTTTACCAACATGAGAAAATACGATACTAAAAAATTCTCAGAGTTCTATGAGAAAAAAATAAACAATTTTTGTCACTTGCTATTTTTTTGTAAAATTGATAGTACTCGAAATAAAAGTATTAAAAATCAATAAATTTTTTAGTAATTAATATCTTGTTAACTATTATGAAAATTGTAAAATGATAAAGGATTTTTCGACTCAGTTTAGTCCGCTCTATCCTAATGCGAGAGTTTTATCATTACTTATCAAACATCCTGTATATCTGGAGACGCGTTAACGTCTTCCATTAAGTATATTTTTTTCTTCTCTCATGAAAAAGACGCTATAGTATATTCTTTACAGGAAGGAAAAACTTATGTAAAAAATACTGCTCTTTCTAAATAAACTAATTATTAAAAAATGTATATAATGAAGAATATAGATTTTTACAATTCAAATGAGATAACAATCGTCTCCGCACTTGATGTGTAAACATGAATATATGTACGTATTTTTTTTTATTTATGTCTTTCAAATCATCGACTTCTTCTTCACAAAATTAAAAAAATCTTGTTTCCTTGTCTTGTGTCCAATAAGTATAACTTTAACTTTACAATATTTATTTCAATTATTAATTATCTATAGATCTATATATCAATTAATCAATCTATTTACCTATTTCTATTTAGTTAATTACATAGTAATTTAGTTAATTACATAGTCTTAATTACATAGTATGACAAAAATTCGATTTTTTTGTCTCTCATGAAAAAATCAAAGAGATTCTGAAAGTAGATGTAAAAAACGTTAATGACTTGATCTGGTAAAACGCCGAGATGTTTTTTACATCTACTTTCAGAATCTCTTTGATTTTTTTCATGGAAAGGAATGTGTGTGTTGTTTATAAAGATTTAACTTCAATTTATTTGATTATTTAATCAAAGTAATTTAAAAAATTCAATTTTTTTTGTTTATTTTTCTGTATGATAAAATTTCCAAAAATATAATATTATAGAAATACACTGCTGACATTAAAATAATGACTATTGCAACAAAAAACTCGTCATATTGAATAAAAATTTGCAGGATAGATAGGTCATAGTAGAATATAAAGTCATTTTTAATAAAATTATCAAACTATATTTCTAAATTTCATATATCTTATGTATCATATATATTTTTTATTTTATTTTAAAAAAATGTTTGAATTTGATGATATTTGAATGTTTTATTATGTTGCTTTTATCACGTTGTAAACTTTTTCAGAAAATTATTTGTTACAAAATTATATAAAACTATAAAAAACTATATAAAATTGTCAGACAGTCGTGAAATAGCTTCGTGAAAATCGACCACTGATTGCATTCAGCTGAAGAACTCACCTTTAGTTGGTCCACCGAGATGAGGGGCTGCTCATATACTGTACTGAGGTGTTCTAGGACGTTACTACTGTGATCTAGCTTTGTGGTGGCTAGCTCGCGATTCTTATGTAGGGAAGCTTTTCAGCGCAAGCGTCACTCACCTCCCGCTAGCTGATTTCCACCTCTCCGTGATATGCATGATTATCCCCCACGGTCGCGTGTCCATCATAAATCGTTATATGTCCGGAAATTTTTCTCGCGATGCTTGTAAATCATACAAATTGAACACGCAAGAATCAGGAGACCAAAGATTCTTGCAATCTTGCAAAACTCCATAAAATGAGATATTCTCTTAAGGTGGTTCTTTATTAAAGTGCCGAAAATTTGGAGTGCCTCATCAGGCCCCACCTAAAATTATAAATATTTACATAATTTGGATAAAATATTAAAACTATGTGCATACCTTAATGAAATAGTATGAAACATATGATAATAAATTAAGAACTGCATTTTCATCAACAAAAACAAGATAAAATTGTGTTCATTTTTCGAGATTAAATTTATATGCAAGTTTATATATAAATGTAAATATCTTTTCAGAATGACCCTTTTTCCTCCTTATGAAAACAGATTTGTAATGTTGTTTTGAAAATCAGAGTTAAAATCGTAAAATTTTTATCTATAATTAACAATCTATCTAAAAATTCTCAATACGTTAAAATTCTCAATATGTTATGAAGTTGTAAGTTTAAGCTGTTGCCAATTAAAGATCTATCGATTTTAAATAGATTTTTTTGGGATTTGTGATATTACGAAAAAAATATGTTAAAATAATATGTTTATAAATTAAAAATATGTAAGTTTAAGATCTTATGAAACTAACAAAGGAAATTATTTAGGTGTAATACGTATTTTTGTTTATTTTTTGTTGCAGTAATTTCCTGTCCTCTTATTTTTCAATTTTTCTTATTTTATTATTTTAGAAAATTTTGTAATGTAAATGAATTTAGTATAAAAATCTTTTAAATTTTTATTTTTATATAATAAAAATTATTGTTATCGTAAAAAAGGAATTATTTTTGAAAATATGATAATTTCGAAAAATCTAAATAAACAATTATAAAAATATTTATAAATTATAAAATTTATGTCTAAAACATTTTTTTACAGTATTCGCTAAATACAAAATGACAGAAGCATATTATATTAATATTATATTTTCCACTTAACAATATAAATATGTATAACACATATATTGTATGTGTGCGAACGTAACAGTTACATCGTTGAATAGAAAAATTATAACATTTGTATAATGTTACTTTGTATACTGTTACTTTGTATTTAATGAATAAATAGTTACATACATAATATATAATCAATAAGAATCTTATTTTAGATATGTGTGAAAATACAATACTACATAATTTACAAATATGATTTACAATATGATTCTGACCATCAAATTTTGTTTAATCCTTTTATTAATTCTTGTTATTTTTGTATAAAATATTATATTTCCTATTTTTTAATATTCTTCAATTTTCCCTGGTGAATATTTTTCTTATAATTTTTATATGAATTGAAACATTTTTCAGAAATATTCGAAAAGTTTACATCTTCCCTCAGAATTTTTTATACAAATGAATTTTGAAATATTCTGAATTTTTTATCCCATAATTTTTTAAAAATATTTTTAAATTTTACAAATTGTAACGTTTATTATCAGACGTTTTTTAATCAAAAATTATACTTGCCAAAAAATCTTAGAAATCTTACGATATTTCATAATTAACATATATGAAAAATTCTGAGAAAAGATGTAGATTTTCTGAGAAGTGTTCCAATTTGTATAAAAAAATGTGAGAAAGTTATAAAATTATATAAAAATTCTGAAAAATTATATAGAAATTCTGAAAAATTATATGAAGAATTCTGAGAAAAATTTTCATCTGAATTGTATCAGGATTTGCGCTAAGGATCACGTCTGGATAATTAAATAATGTTGTAGATGATCAATATCAAATAGTTATATAGTGCCAGGATCTAAAATAAATAACACAATTTAAAATAAATAATGTCATTTTAGAAGACGAACTTTAATGTGTTATTATTTAGGATATATCTTTGCATCATGCAAGTTAGTTGCAAAACATTATTTTAGACATAATGAGATTTAAATCGTTAAAATACGACAAATAAATGAACACAATTTTACACACTTACAGAAAAGATTCTGTTTCAAAAAATGAAACTTTAATAATAAATATTAAATAGTATGTTTCCAATAAAATATATTATTGAATATGTAATATATCGATTACATAAACCGAAACGTTACGTTATGTATGTTATGTTTCTTCCTGTTGCATAATATTTGATACTGTCGTGATTAATGATTGATATCATTTGCAACACGATATTTTTATATGATCCATGTATTTCTATGATTTTCGATGGAATCTTATCTTCTTTATGCATACTTACACAATAAAAGCAAAAAATATTCATACAGGTGAGATTTTTTATAAAAAAAAACTTTATTTGTAGTCTGTAGAAAATAAATATTAATTAGAAACGACTATATACGTTTTATCACAACTACAAATAAAAGAGTTTCATGAAAATATAATTGTGTTCACAATCTTAGAAGTAAACTCAACTATATAAATATTTTTTAGTTTAAATAATGAAATTTTTTATTTTTGCATATTATTAAGGTAATACATTTTAATTATTGCACACTTTTTAACAACAATTTGGAGAAACATATACAAATTAAAACAGAAACATAAAATCAATAAGCTCGTATGTATTAAAAACAATAAAAAAAGAAAATAGGCCTATAAACAAGCTATTTAAGATATATATTTAATAATAATCTTTAATTACATAATAATAAATGGGACGTTTTGGCTTACTTAGCCATCTTCAGCCATAAATTAAAAATTATTCCGTATAGACGTAATTTTGTATTATTTATCATTAAGCGATATTATACGCAAATGAAACACATCGCAACTTTATATAACTTTATATAATAATGTCCACCTAACAAATATAAAATGAGAAGATGTTGAATTAATGACTGAATTTTGATCGATATCGAGTACAAATTTTTAAATTCCAAATAAAGAAAAGTCGAGAATAATGGCATTTTTAATTCATTTCTTACATTATCGTTCTGTCTTAAGGTCACACGGACTTTTGCATAACGCATACTACATAAGCAAATTAACCAATCAGAAATCTTCCTTTCTTCATTTCACAGAAAAGAAGAATTTTGGTTGATTGATTCTCTTATGCATTATGCATTATGTGCAAAAATCTGTACTGCTGCGATCATTACGCAATATATGCGCCTCAACGCATACATCTGTCTTTATCTAACATATTGCAACGCCATCTCTTGCAAAATCGAGCATCTACTGCTAAACACAATTACTGTATTGTTTACTATTCTGAGGCCCGGTTTTTCATTAGCTGGTTAATTCATGGTTAAGTTTAATCTAATGTTTCACCCAATGAGCTTCATCCATAACATCATAGATGAAGCCTATTGGATAAAATATCAAGTTAAGCCTAACTATAAGTTAACCAGATAACGAAAAACCTAAGCCTTCGTTTAGCTTTCGTATACATGTAACAATAGATCAATTGCAGATCAATATAAATCTTTTTTTTGAAACTTTTAATCTTAATTTCATAAACTCAGTATTGTTTGTGCATGTAATACGCTTAGTGCTGTATTGTCGTTTGGTCCATACGAGCACCAAAACTAATAGACATTCTGAAAATCTTTTTTTTTACACAACGGTATCTGAGGAAAACAACATGCTCATAATTAAGGAGCGTCTTCTTTTATTCAGATATTTAGAATTTTTAAGCGGATCAGCGTGTATGTGCGAAATTTGCAATTCAAAAACAGTTGTGTAAGACTGCTTTGATATGATGATCCAATATCTAATAAAAGAATTTATCTCCTAAAGACAAAATGTCACTAAACATTGCATATGTCTTTACACAGTAACTATTTGTGTAAAATATTTGTTAAATATTATTCAAAAAATTAGATTTAATTTTTTTAATTTGAAAAATTAAACAAAAAAAATAAAAAAGTTACATTTGATTATTCACAAGTGTATCTCCCGAATCTCGTGAATCAATCATTTAAAAAAAAACAAATTTGTATAAAGAAAGAAAAAAAGAAGAATGTTGAAAAAAAAAAGATTGAAAAATCGAAAGATTTATCGATATACGCTTGATGTTACAAAAATTAAGATTTTTTTGAGAATTTCGGAATGCATGAAAGGGTTACGAATCATAACTACTTGTTTTATGATGCTTTATGAGTTCAATAATTCACGACTTTTATGTAGTTCGAAATTTATTGAAAAACTGTATTTCAATATGTAATTGTATTTCTCATACGATGTAGGTATACGCGAGTTAGGCTAAAACATTCCGCCCTCCCCCCTTCTCCGCCGTGTCGAACTCGCTTAAGAGTTCCGCACAATAAGGAACAAAGATCAGAGAATAAGAATTTGAATCTATCAAAAACTGTGTATTTCACAATGCATAATTTCTGATAGATTGAAATTCTTATTCTCTGTTCTCTGTTCCCTATTCCTTTTATTGTGCGGAGCCCTTTACTGTTCATAGAGCTTATATACTACTAGACGGGGAATATGAATGTCGACACAGTTCAACTACACACAGTTACGACAGTCCTCGAAATTTTATCGTATAATGTTTCAAGACGCATGTATCAACTATACTATCGAAAACATGGCGATATCAGGATAATAATAAGTGTGTGTTTGGATATTATATTTTTGTATGATTAATTCTGTGATATTATATAAGTAAAATTATTATTAGGTGTACAACTTTGCTTCCGCCGTTTTTTTCCGAAATTCGAGGCTTTATTGTAAAAAACTGGTTATACATTTATGATTCAAAGTATTGTCCATCGCTGGCCACTACTTTCTCC
>Ga0157364_1003073_pt1 | contig 16031 bp, 8 predicted proteins | sample AttsexASBM2_FD_111476 | JGI IMG/M metagenome (GOLD analysis project Ga0157364, IMG submission 111476) | Fungus gardens microbial communities from leaf cutter ant in Ribeirão Preto, State of São Paulo, Brazil - Atta sexdens ASBM2 | ecosystem: Host-associated > Fungi > Mycelium > Unclassified ...
ACACACACACACACACACACACACACAGTATGATAAAGATTTAAACTTGAATCTTAAATTTCACGATCCAAAAGATATATTGCTCAAACATATTCTTCGTATGCAATATTTTTGCTGGCACATTCGAGAAGCATAGATTTATAATGTCAAGATCTAAAATGCGCTCACAGATTTTATATATTTTATTACACAAAGAACATTTATTGTGATATACAAATAATGATTAAAATATAAAGCGACAGAATAAATAAAATACTATGTTTTTTTTATTCTGCTTAATTTCACGAAATGTTTGTCAGCTAAATTAGTTGTACGTGTTTTGCCGCTTATTTTTTGTTATCGTTTGCACAATATCAATTCTCACGACGCGCGATTACGTAAGACCTTTTTGTGGCCATCGCTGATGGCGCAACCGCTTATGAATAATGCATAAATGTCCAAAGCTAACATTGCGTCGGTCGTTTGACGATTCGGTAACACACGAGGCGAAAAGCTCGCGCAAACTCTGTATCTTTGCTGCTTCTTATCTAGGCTTGCAGATATCGCCGTATGAAGTACGAAACATTTATTCCGCCGATTATGCGGCGGCGACGGCGGTGGCGAGAGATAACAGTTCACGTTGTGTCAGACGGACGAAGAGACGTTATCTGTGCTCGGTATGCAAAACAACATCTACAGGGTGATGCTCTATACCACGTGTCACAGTTTCTTTCCAAATAGACCTCGCGTAGTTACCCGGTGTCTTATCGATCGACATTGAGTTGCTCGAACGTAAATTGACAGAAATTCAATTGCAAAGTGGTGAGTAAAGTGACGGCGGCAACTATTATCTGATCTAAAAATTCTATAGCTGTACAAAACAATTAGCTTTTCGTGGACTGTTCAATAAAAAGTTAAATAAAAATGTTTGTCAAAAAAATATAATATAAAGAATAATAAACAATTTGCTGTCAAATAAATAAATGAATTTTCTTTGAATTAATAATTCGCATTAAATTCACGAAATAAAAATAATAAAATAAATTTATTAAAAATTAAAAATAAATATATGTATGTGTATGTGTGTGCATTATCCTTAAGCTTGTTCATATAAAAGAATTTTACCGGATGCACGACGGAATTTCTCGTCCTCATGATGAGAATATTATTGTCAGAAAATGTAACGAAGCAAGAATGTAAGGCGCGCTGAAAATTTCTTTCCGATATTGGAAGGCCGGCGCATTATGAGACTACATACATACACACATAAGAGGATTATTTTTATATCCCTCGCAGAGAGGCGGGCGCGCCGCCGCGCCCGCGAGAAATCGCGCCCAGTGAATATTTCCGAACAAATAAATAACAGATTCAACGAATCGCGCGTCGATAAACCTGGATCGCGCCACGGATAGCGTATATATGGGGGAGAACTAAAAAGAAAACGGAGCTATCTCACGTGACTGGAAACGTTAAAGCAATGTTGCGGCATTCTTTTCGAAACGAAGTCATCGATTGTGCCTCATCAAACAGAAACGCGATATCAGATTGCCGAGTGAATAGATATGGCAGTTAGATCTATAAAATTCTGGCACCATTGTGTTTGGATTTATTATTATTAAATATTTATGCAGTCATGTATTTGCGACATAAATTTTATTTTAAATAATATTCAGTTCCGGAGAGAGAATTATCTTATATTTTAATGTAATAAATACAATGTATATATTAATGACAATAATCATGTAATAGCAACAAGGATAATTTTAATAATCTCGAATTATGAATAAATACGTAATATTATAAACTGCTTTGTATTACGAAGTACAATTGAAATTCTATCGACAAATTTTAGAAAACCATTTTTAGTTGTCGGTATTTTCAGTCGACAAGAGCAATTCTTCCGCTTAATGCATCCCATCTCTCGCTTTAATAGTCGCACTGAATTAAGGAATTACTTTTAGCCGTCCCAATTGCATATTAAATCCCATTGAGATAAATGATCACCAAAGAAGTGCAATTATTCACTGGCGGATTAACTCATCGACAAGTTAATTTGTTTCTATGTACGAAAAGATATAGATAACATTTCACGTATCTTTTCTTCGAAATAAAACAACATTTCATGTTATTTTCATTCAATAAAATTTTCATTCAATAAAAGTTATGTGATTGATTAAAACACAATTAATAAAACAAATCAATTTTTAGTTCATACAGTAAAAGATGAATCAGTTAATTTTAAAAAAAAAAGCTTTTAAAAATATCAGTTTTTTTAGAAATATAATTATACAATTTTGCGTTTTAATTTTATGTTATCAAAATAGACTTGTTATGGAGAGACAAAAAATACAATGTATTATATTCTATTTAATGTAGGCAAATGGGAATTGCTGCCGCTGCTTTTTCGAACCTCTCAATTATGCGCAGCGAACAGCAATGTCATTTTGGAAACACGTGAAAAGCATCATGGAGGTTTAGTTAATGTGCCACTTCTGCCGCTTTTTGTACACATTTTGACAAAAATTTCGATGTAAAAAGGGACTGCAGAAGCGATGAAAAATGCGAGTCTCATATTCGCTAAAGACGGATAAATTCACAGCAGCTAATATTCCACGCTTTTGACTTCTTTACGCTTCCTCATCCTCAAGAATATACAGTCGCTCTCACTCGCTCGCAAAGGATTTAATATCTAGGAGAAGGCAAGGATGAACATTCACGAGAGGACTGGAGATTGCACGGTAATTCTTATTAATTGCACGTTAAATCCCGTAGAAATGGACCACTAGGCCACGGAGAAAGCCCATTATTTCGCGCTCGCGCGAGCTCGTATTTGAGTGGCACCAAATTATTCATAAAGAAGGAAACATTAATGGTGCTATTATTCTGACAAAGAATTTCTTAATTGACATATCTTACAATGCTATAATAAGTAATACTATTCTAGTAGCTGTTAAATTATTTATAATCCATTTTAGATGAATCTATTATTCGTGAATAATTGTAACTCTATTACAGTTTCATTCATATCGCTAATCAAGATTATACAGTAATAATAATAATAATAATAATAATAATAATAATAATATTCGCGAATAACAAAATTATAAAACTACATTTAATTTAATTCGACATATAATTTATCACATATTATATATGTTTAACAAATAGTTTAAATTTTATCAAATAAATTTATGGAATTGTTGAATATTTTGCCGCGTATTTTCACGCGCGTGCCACGTGGAAATTGCGCGTTTCTCGGTCAGTGCACTCTCTTCCCCATCCTCTCGAAGAAAATAGAAAAAGAGATGCAATTTTCACGTCGGGCATTCTTCTCTATCTTTAATACTCAACGCCGGGAGATAGCTTGGAACGCTTCGTCGGCGTTACCGCGTATAGCGTACCGGGGATTGCACGCAGGAAAAGGGAAAAATGGGAGAGAGGGGATGTTTCGCCTCTCCCGGAAAGATTATCGTTAAAGCTCTCGTCGAGGAGCGTCGAGGGCAACCGAAGGGAAGAATAAACCTGGACGTATCAGAGAGCCGGATGGTGCAGCAAGGATGCAACGTGGGTAAACGAGGGAGAGGGAGGGAGGGAAGGAGGGAATGTGCTGCAGCTGTACGGCACCCCCGTTTTATTTCATGCTCCGTTTCGCGCGGAAAATTACAGCGGCGCTTGCGATTCCCTTTGAGAATGCATTTTAAACGGCTCAGAACAAACCGCAAATGACACTCGCAACTATACTTCTCGTCATGCACCCCGCTCTTACCGACCCTTCCCCCCTTCCCCCCTTTAAATTTGGTCTCGCTCTTCCTCATAATATCCGGTCTTTTGAGAACACCACGTGTTTTCTCAATATCCTTTCGCCCTCTTTCACTTCGTGTCTATGTCTTCTGCAATATCTATTCATATATAAATGCGAATGGTGTCGAGAAACACAGCCTTTCCTCGCTATTATTCCGCGGTAAAAAACTAACGCTGTCTTTGTCTATTCGTAAAAATTGTCAATGAAAAGTATATGTTTCAATATATTATTATTCATCGAGTGATAGCGTAATGTGGAATATGCGCAATTTTTAGTTTACTTCAATAAGAAACAACGCATAAATATGTTGCTTACGCGCATAAATTTTGAAAAAAGAAAATGGCGGAATCGATTCGAGAGCTAATCGTTTTTGGCCTGTATTCCGAGCTGCGTGTTTTGCTAAAAGCCACCCGCATTTATATTAAACGCCAGTAAATCCGTGCATTCGTAGCGCGATTATGACGTTTACGGGGATTTTCCATTAACGTAGTACCGCGCAATTCGGGCGGATAATGAAATTAATTCTACGTTACGTCCGTAAAAGAGTTGCTCGCTCGTGCGGAATATAATTATGTATCGTTTTAATTATACATTCCCGTTAATCCTTTTGCACGTCCGTTCGCCTGTAAAACGCAATCTACGGTCGAAAAACTCTGGTGCTGAAGAACGCGTTAAACGCACGCAAGTATCTCGTGCTAGTGACGGTTTCGCTATTCAGAAAAAACCGTCGTGTGTATAACTGTAATTTAAGAAATCATGAGCGCAAACGACGCCCAATTATATCTTCGTTAAGGGCGAATGTATTTTCAACGCCGTTCGACGATTCAGTAGATGATGAAAATTTGAGTATGGAGTTTCATAGATATCGCGTGTACACGTTGTTTATACGTGCGTTAGTTATTTTGAAGCTAGATTGCTGTCGATGCACCGTGTATACTCAACATTCGTGTTTTCAATCGGCCGGCGGCGACCAGCTCGCTGAACAGAGCAGATCATTTACCGAGCGTGTGCTCGCGTTTCTGAATTTTACGCCGTGAATTGGGCCGGGCGATCGGAATTCATGAAATTCGTACGAGCGGCCCGGGTATATCTGATAGGCAAACAACTCGGTTATTCGCGCATTGCGTTTTTTATCACGGATTGAACTTTGTACAAGCCACAATAATCGCGTCGGCTTGTTCCCCTCATCATCAGATCGAGCAATCTAATTCGTTAAAATTATTTCGTAAATAATATAGGCGGTATCAACTTTCAAAAGGCGATTAACGATAACCGCGCGTTAGAAATAGCGTTATCATCATATGAATAAAATATTCTGTTCGCATATGTTACGTATGTATGTTGTCGCGGCCGGCTATAATATTTATGTATTTAAAACACAGTGAACTCAATTCTCCTCTAAACTATGTATCTTTAACGAATCTTGTCGATTATAATAAATTATTCCAAAACACGATAAATGAAAGATTTGAGAGAGAGAGAGAGAGAGAGACCCATTTTCATAAAAGTAAAAATTTAATGTATAAAGTACACTAAAATTAAAGTATATTAATATACAGGGTGTATCTGAAATAACGCTCGCTAATCATACAGTGCTATTCCTAATAAAAAACTAAATAGAAAAATCTCTCCTCTATCATTTTGCAATTTTCGCAATAGTTAAGGAAATATTAATTTCTAAAGATTGTCGAATAAACGGATAAAATCGATATATAAGACAATTTTTTTTAAGATATATCGTTTAGTATTCTTTGTGAAATATTTTGAAGATGTTTCTTAAAGAACTCTTATAGATATCTTAAAGTTGACTTATACGACGATTTTTTAGATATTTTGCTTATTGGATAACTAAAAAAAATATTGCGGAAATTATAAAATGATAGAGAAATCATTTCAGCTCAGTTTTTTTATTAGGAATAGCACTGTAGTTTAGTGGGCGTTATTTTAAATATACCTTATATATCATTATTACTGAGAAGATAAACGCAAATTTCTGATGCAACAGTTAATGCGTTATAGTTCCGCATATAGATAATTCTAGATTGCGGCTGCGTCAAAATTCAAATTCTACATATTGTTTGGATCAAGGACATAAATTTTGATATGCGTTATATAATTATAATTCGCAAACTTCCGCAGCGCATATTGTAATTCAATCCGTTATCGATCAATACGCGGTCGTGCGATTGCTCGGACGAGAAAATATTATTCCATAATTACGAGAATGTTTGAACACGTTACCGAGCTCATCGAAATATTAATCGCTTTTGGCTTATAGAATTTTATGATAGCAATAACCATGTTCATCCTGTGAAAACAGCAACTTAATGAATCGCTAGTGAATTAACAATAATTTACGTTTGTATATAAATATAATAATAAAAAACACAACAAAATTTTAACGTAAAGATTCAACAAAATGTATTTAAATTTTCAGTGAACGTATTATAAAAAATATAAACAGTATTTTTGTTATTATATATAACGTTTTCAACATCACAATAGTTATTTCAAAGTCTCATCAAATCTGATTTATATAAACTAATTGTAAATTATAAGCAAGCATTCTTAAAGATATATTGTGAACGGATAAACATACGATAAAAGTCAAATGAGCAAATTCCCATAGTAGAAAATCAATTTACATCATTATCCTTTGCATTTACCCTCTCAAAAGTGAAACATGCACATGCACGTGTCACGGAAGGTACCGCTTGATAAAAAGCTCGTTAGGATCGCGGCGTGTGTTATACACAAGGATGAGCGAGAGGGACGCAGCCTTTCGTAAATAATAAGCGCGGTCTTAAAAGGTCCATTTACCGCGTTAAAGGCATGTAAATCTCCTTGGACAAGAGCGAGCGGGCGGCAAGCAAGCAAACAGAGCGACGAGAAAAAGAGAAAGAGAGAGAGAGAGAGAGAGAGAGAGAGAGCACGCGCGTTCCCGGGAATAACGGTAGATGGGAAACGCGCGCATTATGACGCTGTAAAGCCACGGGAGTGCATTTTACGTGCGCTACGTCAAAATGCGGTTTCCTGCTGCCCGCCAGGGTTAATCTCGTCTAAGAGCGAGACGCTCTCTCTCGTTAGTCGTCGTGCGAAGGAGATTCTGAAAAATGGATTAGAATGGGAATGAGTGTCGCGACGCTTAACAAACATCGAGAAAACTCAACGAGTGAAGGGGAGATTCTATCATCGCAACGCGACAACTTGTGTGTCTGTTACTTGTAAGCTAAATGAATATTTCATTTTACAAAGATCCGACAAGAATGTCAAACGACGAGACAGCTTGGAGGCGAATATAAATAAAGATAGAATAATTTGTTTTTTCCCTCAAAAAGAAGAATTGTAGATACAAATATTATATACTTTACGTATAGACTTTTAATACATCTTGTACTGTTATTTAAGTGAATTGGAACGCTCGATCCAAGATTTACGACGCTTTTCGACTGTGAGCATGAATTTAATCACCGTCTTGTCTGAAGGGAAAAGTTGGAGCAAGGAAGCGCGGAACATATGTTTTCAATTGCACCTCCCCGATCAAAGCAAACTCAGATTGTCTCTCTCGTTTCTAGTTCTCCTTCTGCCGCCTCCCCATCCAAGTCAATGAGAATGTCTCACAGCATCACAGCATCAACTGCAAAACTGTTTTCCCTCCGCGGCAATTCCTCATTTAAAAAGTCCATGTCATACTTCTCCGAGAGCGGTGGTCTTCGCATCTCGTGTGTGTGTGTCGCGAGAAATTACACGCTCGCATTCTTCTTGGCTCGCAGACATTCGTATCTCCGAATTCAATCTCGAGAATATGCTGTTGCTCCATTCAAAACTTTGTCCTGTCTCACTCCAATCATCTCCCTCGAACTATACATCCTCGTTCCACATTGAGATACTCCTTTTTCTACCCTTCGAAAGTGACAGCCCGAACTTTTCTCAAGCTCCGCAACGATGCTGCGGAAGAAGAGAGAGGTGTATTTATGTGTCGTACTCGCTCTCTGGTTGCAAAACTTCTGAAGCACCGGGCGCGACGGAGTAACACCGAATATCATCGACAAACTTTAATATCTTCTGCCGCGACCAGATCAACCCGATTTGCGATCCAACTTTCGCGAATCTTCACGTGCTCTCGATCGTGCCTCGATGAGACAAACTTGAATCCAAACCGATGTCAAGACGACATTCTTGAGTGAGCACGTCACGTCAAAGTTCTTCAAAAAAAATAAAATATACAATTTATATATTATATTTATTTTCTCCTGTAATTTGATTTTATTTTGCTTCTTATAAAGAGAGAGAGAGAGAGAGAGAGAGAGAGAGAGAGAGAGAATTCTATCAATTTCGAAAAGACAGATATTTTTAAAGCTGATTATTTCGGCTGATTATTCTTTTTATCTTCTATATTTTTTCCAAATAGATTTTTTTTAATCCAAAACAAAAGGAAGAAATCAAATGCGAAATAAATTAAGAGAATTATGGAGTGTCCAATGATGGAGATGTCGGGACAAGTGCATGTGCTATCGTCGCCAGACATCGACTTTCGCCGACGAAATCAACGGAGCAAGAAGGCGACGACTGCGCACCGCATCGCTGCCAATGCATCTCTCTGTCGGTAGCTATTAGCTCGCCGCGGTAGTCAGAACGAGCATTTGCTAGAGAATCGCACAACCGGTAAGTACTTCCTGTCACTGGGGCTGCCAACGCTCCTCCTCGTAATTTCCCGCGATTACATAACGACAAGTTTAGGCGACAGCCGCGGAGGAATCCTGTGTAGAAAGTGAGTTCCTATCCTATGCAAGGTATCTTGCGAATCTAATAATTTTCTGTTTCTCTTTCTATAGAAAAAAACTTTTATCGCATTGTGCATAAAAGGATAATTTCATAATTGAATGACTAAAAAAAAACAAATATTTCATTCGTAAAAAATTAATTAATTTTCTGTATATATAGCATGATAAAGGCATAAATAAATTATTTTATATATATATATATATATATATATATATATATCGTGTGTATTATTTTTAATTTAACAGAATAAAGATCTCTGTTGTATGAGATTTTTATTTGCAGAATAACTCGCGAAGATGAGAAACAAGGCCAATGTAATACAATCTAGTTCAGATTACGAAGGGAATGTCGAGATCGATGAAGAGAGAAAAAGGAAAAGGGAGGGAGGGAGGGGGAGAGAGAGGGGGGGAAGAAGGGAGAGTGATATCGATTGAATATTTCGTAGCCCGTTGCGCGTGTACGTACTGTTAACCGTAATCATAGCAGCGACGGCGGCGGCCATGGGTAAAATCGAAACATCCATCATACCTGTCACCGCGCGTAAATGCAAGCAGTGAGCGGTGCAACGACTCATTCCTCTCTACGGCCGGGACTTCGCTCGTCGCTCGAATGTAAATGGAGTCGTCGAGGTGAGATGCGAGGCGAGGCGAGGCGAGGCGAGGCGAGGCGAGGCGAGGCGAGGCGAGGCGAGGCGAGGCGAGGCGAGGCGAGGCGAGGCGAGGAATATCATGATCGAGAAGCGAAAGGATACTGAATCGGTGCTGAATCGACCCTTTGTGCGAAACAAGTCAGCCACCCACGGGAAAAAAAAAGACCGGGGGAGAAACATTATGTCGATATCGACCTTTTAATGACGGCCTGAATATGCAGCTCTTTATGTTTGCAAGCCTGTGTACACTCCATTCGTAGGCCGATAAGCCAACATGAATAGATAACGCGAGATATAAAAGTGACGTTGGAGTACGATCGGATAAGCGGGCGTGATGAGATGCAAATGGGAAGTGAATGGGCGTTAATTAAGAAGCGAATTGACTTATCATACGATCCCTAATAGTCGAGACTTAACTTGAGATAAAGACGTGAACAAAGTGTCACTTGCACGTTTCATTAAACGTCACAGAGACATTATACGATAATGATAATAATTTATAAAAATTAGATTAATAGAAAAATAATGGCCGATTTTATTTCCTGCTATAAATATTAATAAAGAAATAATATATATATATATATATATATTGTTATCGTTTCAACACTTAATTTGTACACGTTATAATATATTTTCCTTAATTTGTTATAATATTTTAACTCTTTTTATAAATTATATTAAACTAGAATTAGATATAATTAATAAGAGAACCCATGCTAACCATCTTAAATACAAAATCATATTGTGCAAAAGCAATTTTAAATAAAATTAATACGATATTGTACGAGAGAAATTCGAAAAAAGAACGGAAATTACCGGATGACAATGAGCCGCATAATTGATTCACGTCTGATTCATTCTCTAGTGTGGAAAAGACATCCGCGTTGACTTCGGAGACGTTTCCGGCGTTCTCATATATGCATACCGTCGTCGATGTCATCATCGTCCTTGTCGTTGTCGTTGTGCACCACTTCAAGCAGCATCCCGATCTCCTCGCTATTTCCGCGCAATCTCACGTCGGCTAACCAGATTGCGGGATCATACATGGGCGTCGAGCAGGACCTGATACCGTTTTTATCGAATAAAATCGTCTGCGTGAAATTCATTCCGCGACAGCGAACTTTCTTACGATTTTTTCGATCTACGTGGGTTCGTAGACTGCGCGAGAAATGATACCATCGTAGATCGATCATTTTATATTTCTGCATTACTGTCGTGTTCAACCCAAAAAGTACTTAATCGAAATGACGCGACATAAATATAAATCAAAGAACATATTATATGATTTAACAAAGAAGGATGTTAAAAAGGAACCAATGTCCAAAAAAATTTAAATAAAAGGAATAGTGTTTTTTTTTTGTAAGTTTTGATCTTCTAGCTATGATAAAATTATTAAAAAGTTCGTAGCGTTTAGGAGAATACTTCAAAACTTAAGTATAAACATGATATTTATCAATATTTCAATATTCTTGCTTAATTTTCGAGGTATTTCTCAGACGCTACGAAGTTTTTAATAATTTTATCCAGAAGGTCAAAATCTATAAAAAAACATTCCTTTTATTTACATTTTTTGTCCATCCGCTTTTAACACCTTCCTTTAAAAAAAACATTTTACATGTATTTTTATAAAGAGCGTCAATTACGGTATAAGTAGAATCATTTTATATAAAAGCAGAATTAATATATCAATATTTCATATTTACCTGTATCTACAAAAAGCGGAAATGTATGGCGAACGATTTATAACAAATATCCTTATCGACATCCTATTTTCTTGCCGAGTAATTCCTGTGTAGACCGCGGTAAACCTAGCTTTACCTATGATAGAGAGATAACTGTCTTGAGAGAAACCGAGGAGAGTGCACGCGTTATCGTTAATAATGAAGAAAGATTGGTTGGGAAGAAAGATATCGGGGTGTACGACATCAATGTTGTTAATGTCGGCGAGTTTCGGTGTAATGCAAGAGATAATCATTATGTATCCAATGTAACGGTTCGCTTAGTCGGGCGCGAGTATATCAAGCGACGGGGAGTAGAACGCAGCTTCGCGCTGGTGGCTGGTCCAGATGTGTCGGCTATGAGTATTGATATGTGAGGCCCGATAGTAATCGATAAAGCAGTCAGGGGTATGCAAGAAGATAGAATGCTCTCTAGAAGGAGAGAAAGAAAAAGAAGAAGAAGAAGAAAGACATGACTACCATTCGGTTAACATATACCAGAGCTTTTTCTCTCTTCCCCCATCCCCCTTTCTCTCTCTCTCTCTCTCTCTCTCTCTCTCTCTCTCTCTCTCTCTCTCTCTCTCACATACCTTTACGTGTTTAATGCGCGCGAAGTCGGAGTCCAGATGGAGAGAATCTACCCTCTCTTATCGCCTTGTCGGACAAAAGCCTATGAAAATTTATCACCGACGATGAAATTCAGAGGCCGAGCTCCGCATCGATATCTCGATCGGAAAGTGATTCAATCGGAAATGACTGATATATTGAAACTGATACTAATTGACATATAATAATTTTGTAGTATAAACATTTTTGTCCAACCATATTTGTTTATTGATACGCAAAAGAATGTAAATAATTTTGGCAATAAATATCGGTATAAAATATTTATTTTAACGATAAAATCAATAAATTTTTGAAAGGTATTTTGTGAATATTATTTAAAAAACTCATTTGATATAACGCAGATATAAAAGCTGTACAATCGCAAACAATCACTTGTATCCTCACAATCGGTACAATATCGATTTTGCATATCGCCCGTCGCGATTTTGGCAAGAATTCAACGTAACGCGACGGAATAGAGTGTCTGGCACAAGATTATATGTGTGAGATTTCTTGGAAGAAGAGACAAAATCCAAATGTGAACGATTTCAGCCCGGCGAAATTCGCGAAACGATCTTTCGCCTCGCATCTTTGCGACTGAAGAAATTCGTTCCGGAAAAGTTTCTAAGAGTAAAGTGCACTAACATTATGGTTGAAAGCAAGTCTACGAAATATTTATCGAAAATTTGGAATATCTCATACTACAATTATCTATTAATATTATCAGCACATCTATTTATCTTGACGGATGTAAAAATTAATCAAATTTATAATTTATAGAAAATAAATTAGAAAATATAGATACATCTAGTTGGAAAACTTTTTAAAAATTTCTTTAAAAAGGACAAGTTATAAATAATTTGCAAAATATCTCTTAATAGAGGATTTAGAACACATTTGGTATATTCAATATTAACTATTTATCGTATTAACACAAGTTAACATAGTTTGTCTGGTATTATGAGAATTAATCAGAGAGAATTAATACATATACATATATTATATACATATTCCTATACCGCAAACACTGAAGTTCAGTTCATAGTTTCTCCCGCGGCATTATGTTGTAAATTCGTCGCATTTATCATACACTGCATCATGCTTATTAAACATATGTTGTTTAATAAGAGAGATACCAACGAGAATAGATCACGCCAACCTTTAACCACTTCTAATTCTCCGTCACGCATACTCGAAACATTTGTACTTCGGTCGTTAATAACCGAGGCAGTTGTCTGTGGTCTGGAATAAAATAAACTCTCGATTTACTCGCGGGATAATACAATATTAATGCGCTAACTCTGAATTATAAAAGCATCGCTATTTCGCAAAAAATCATTTTCTTATCCATAAATAGAGAAATACACTGTTAAATTTATAATTAATTAAATTAATGAGTTATTTTTAATCATTTCTGTAGATCGCCAGTGCTCCTATCCAATGTGTCGTTAATTTAACTAAGATAATGTAGTCAACAATTTAACTTAACAAAATATATTACATTTGACTCTAATGCATACATTAATATAAACGATGTTTACTTTGAAACACAGAAATAGATTGATTTACATTTTGACGTGTAAAAATAACAAAATTTGTTATTTAACTCAAGGAATTGGATTTCCTCCTTTAATATATATCTAACAGTGGTAAAAATAAATCTTCGTTCCTCGTCGAGAGTTAGAATTTACTGTATCAGTTATCAATAAATATTATTTCGTAAATATAAATTTGTTACGCGAATAGATTGCGTCATCTCTCTATCTTGTCTGTAAATTACGAAATTGTGAGGCAACTCGTTCATATTCGTTATTCGACTATGAATGTATTGCGTATTGAAATGCGAGCTTTAAAGCTGATAAAGAAGAGCCTTCACAGATTTTACGATGTTTTCAAGAGCTTTTAAAAAAAAAATATTCAAAAAGTATTGCGTCAGTTATGTGAGCATTTTAATAAAAATTCATTTTTTATTGGTCTTCATTGTGATGTAACGTGTACTCTCAATGAGAAGTTGCAGGAAATTCATCAAAGAGCTTCAACAAAAAAAAAATGTGTAACGCTAACTAAATTTCTGAGTTCAAAATTGAATATCGATTCGTTCCTTTTTTAAAATTGTTTTTCATTGCTTTTATAAACTGTATTTTAATCAAAATTATATTTAAATTTCGTTTTCATCGGATGTGAAATTTTCCCTAACTCTTCCCATATTAAGGGTGAATAAGCAACTTTCGTCGAAACTGTTCTGAAAGAGCGGCAGCTAATCTCGACTTCTTTCGACCGCCGTTTTTGCCTAAAAGTTGTAATGTTAGCGCGCGCTCGACACGCCGACTTGGTTCGGCCACATTTCGAAAGTTTGCACCGCACGCTGGTTTGGTCCAGCTGGCGCCAGGCGTATTAGAGCGAGTCGGAATTAGAGGATTCTCCTGGGACTCGTATCACTGAAATGCTTAGCATTGCAGTGTCTGAAAATCGACGATCGGAAGACAAGATCACTGAATTATACGTCATCGTCGCCTGATCGAACAAGAATGGTTATCGGAGAACCATGAGTTCTTATAACTAAAGCAGAATCCGATTCATCGAAACTGCAAGGTTGCAAGTTGTCGCAAGAAAAACTATCGTTATACCATTTGATCGAAATGCAATTCGATTTCTTCACAATTACATGCAAAATTGAAAGATAATAAATGATTAGCAAATTTTAAAATAAAAAACTAATACGCGATTTATTTTGATAAAACATAATAAAAAAAAGAGTAACAAAATTATGCTATAAAAATTGAATGTAAAATAATTGGAAGACGATGGTGCAACATTCGTTTCGTTTTTACTTGGCTCAACTTGATTACAATTACCGGGTTACGGCAATAATCTACTACAAAGTCGAATCCCACAATTCTTGACAATCTAATCGGAACGTCGTAATGCAGCGCGTGACGCAATTGCGGATATAGATGGAGAACGTGCGTGGAAAAGTAATCTAAAATCAAAATGAGGCATACAATGAGTTTAATCGCGCATTCTTATTTAATGGTAAAAGCAATGTATGCAACGACACATGAAACAACATCTCCCAGTGCGTACTTTTTCCGCACCGTCGTTGATTACTCAAGCGAATCACGCGTGCGGCACAATTTTTGCACCGTGCATCCCCCTACATTTTAATTGATAAAAGCCATTCCACCTTAATCTGATTAAAGCAATTCCCGTTTGCATCGGGAAAATTCTCCTTTTTTTTATTCGCCGAATCAAACGTTTGAAATGACACGGCGATGCAATTTTCGAGCAATTCCCGAGAGATATTAAAAAACCGGTTAAAAACCAGATTAAAAATCGGTCACGTCATTATTCGCACGCTTCATGCGTCAAACGTGTGTTGACGGCGCGGCGATTTAGCTGTCTCCTATAATTAATTTAAATTCGTTAATTCCGTTAACGACATTTATATCAATCTAAATGTGCGCGCATTTCTCCGTATTAATCCATTTCATCACATCCATCAGCGACGTAATGCGTTTGAAAAATCCGTGATATTAAAAAATATTAAATTCATTTTTCATTTTCCATTAATTTTTAAAATAAAGTCCTAATATACGATGTTTATTAAACAAGCAATTTAATTTAATTTAATTTTAATTTAATTTAATGATAAATCGATTTAATTTACCGTCATGCTGAAATTGTCTAATTTAAAACAGGATAAAATCCCGTACAAACAAATTGACCCATAAAACTTGTTCTACGTTTCTAGACCAGAAAGCAGCTACAGCAAAATAATACTGCATTGCGGTTGCACCCTTCAATTTCTGCGTATCGATTGTTTCCTGCAAACAATCCAATCTAACATGAACATGTCTTGCTTCCAAACAGTACCCATTCAATCCTTTCAATTCTCAAACTCATATTCGAAATCCTTCAATATCCGCTTTAAAAATATTTTATAATCACAATTATTTACTCAATAATCAATTAAATAATCTAATCAGTGTATTGAAAATGCTACTTCGATTAATTAATTAAATTATTTTAATCCTTTCTTAATCCTACCAAAATGGAAAAACATGCACATTTCATAAGAGAGGCAATAATAATTCATTGCATTATTTGGTATTATTTGCGATATCACTGGAAGAAAAATATTACGTTTCATTGAAATTTTTCTCCCGAAAATCACTGGGTGGTCGGGAATCGTGTGGCAGCTATCAATCTTTCTCTCTTTCTCGCTCCCTCTCTCTCGAATTTCCCTTTAATTGCGACACGTCTAGCGGCTTATGGCGCACAGCGCATCCCGTAATTTCGCGGCATTATCCTGGTATGCGGGGGCAAGTGCTCCCGGTTCAATCAATGTTCGCCTGATGCACGGTCCTATCCCTTTCCTTCCTACTCCTCCGACTCTCTCGATCATGCTAACTCTCTCTCTCGATCATGCTAACTCTCTCTCTCTCTCTCTCTCTCTCTCTCTCTCTCTCTCTCTCTCTCGCTCTCGAGATTC
>Ga0157364_1003075_pt1 | contig 16024 bp, 7 predicted proteins | sample AttsexASBM2_FD_111476 | JGI IMG/M metagenome (GOLD analysis project Ga0157364, IMG submission 111476) | Fungus gardens microbial communities from leaf cutter ant in Ribeirão Preto, State of São Paulo, Brazil - Atta sexdens ASBM2 | ecosystem: Host-associated > Fungi > Mycelium > Unclassified ...
GATGAAACGCGAAGTGGATGGAAAATCGAATATGCTCTTTTGTTATTGCCATCGTGAACACTACTGATTTTTGAGATTATGTGCATCAAACGTCAAGCCATATGGCATTTTAGAAGGCCAAATGTTAACGCTTTAAAACCACAAAAAGGTGGGAAGATATATAAAATTTTAATTGTTATTTCGGTTGTATCAAATCTAAAGCTCAGAACTTTTTTGTACACCTAATATATTGATGTTATACATTTCTTGTTGTTAAAATAACGCAATTTATAAGTGCGTTAAATAATTAGTATAAAAATAATGTATTTTAAAACGTAAATTCTAAAATAAATGAATAAATTTAACACATGTATTATACATTAATTTTACTAAAATGTGTTAATTTAACATATCATTCATTTGGTATAATATATAATTCATAAATTGTCATTTTTTAGTTGTTTGCAAAAGAAGCATGAAATTTAAAGTGAAAAAGAAAAAATAGAACATTTTAAAAGAACATACATTTATTCTTCTGTAATCAGTTGTTGTATCAAAACTGCATTTCAAATAGTCCATATCACTCGACTAAAAGTACGTTCGGGAAGATACTATTAGCGCTATTTGTGTCATTCTATCCTTGTTTTATGTTCAATAAACAACGATGATAAAATGATAGATGTACCGCTAATGTCTGCCCAAACGCATAGGAAAGGTATTTAAACCCATAAGGGGTATTTAAATAACTTCCTAAAACCCCTTATGGGTTTAAATATTTTCCCTATTAAAAAAAATTATGTCACACAGTTGCCTGATGAAATAATTAAAACATATAAATCATTTACGGATTGTTTCAAATCAGTATGTGATTTTTTTATAATTACGTATTTTATAATTACGTATTTTGGAAAATCATATAATATATATTTTTTTTTCTTTTAATTCTATTATTCAATTTTTTAAAATTTGATAACAATAAAATTACATAATAATAGATGAAACTATTGCTAATATCATGTGATTTTTCGAATTATATCATTTGAAAAAAATCACCTACTAATTTGGAACACTCTGTTACGTAATTTACATGTTTTGATTACATGATTTCATCATGTTACATTGTGATATAATTTTTTTCGGTAGAGTAGACTCTAATTTGCCTTCTGTCCTCCTAAAAAATTCCTACGTCCATCTTATGCATCTTATGTTGAATTAATACAAAAATTTAGATCATTTGAAACATATAAAATGTATTAAATTTAATAAAAATTTTCCAATTGTGATGTATCTTTTATTCATTAATTGTGCATGTTCTATTATTATGTTGGGTAAATGTATAGTATAACGGATCACCCTCCGATGATCTTGACTTTACAACATGTATTGTTAAGGTCATGACCGCGTGATCTTCGGAAGGTTTTAATCCGCAATCATCCTTTTGTTAAAAAATTATTAATAAAAAGAGTTTAAAAAATAACGTAGGTAACGTAAGTAACATTGTTACTATTATACATGCAATATTAAATACCATTCTACGTAAGTTTTGACTTACGAAGTGACTTTTACCCGCCTCCTCCCTCCTGCTTCAGGGGCGACTTTCATCGTAGGGGGGAGGGGGATGAAAGTCAACGTTTCGTGTTGAAAGTCAAAACCTATGTAGAATGGTATTTAATATTACATATATAGCAGAAACAGTGCGTTATTTTTCAAACTTTTTTTGTTAATAACTTTTTAACGAAAGACAACCGCGGACTAAAATCTTCCGAAGATCACTCGAAGTCATGACCTTAACAACACATTAAGGTCAAGGTCATCGGGGAATGGTCTGTTATATTGTACATTTGTCATATGTTGTTTTCTTTTTTGAAATATATACATTCTGCTATTGAAATTTAATACTAAATGTATAGTCTGATATTATCGAAGAGCGATGACTTCGGCAAATTAGCTGATTACGATGGAAGAAAGAGCGATTTTGTAGCTTGCACTAGGCAAGAGAAAGATGATTCTTTTGTTACTTTGTCTTTCTTGTAATAGACTTCGAGATGTCTTCCGCCAGCGAAGTCAATTTAATTCAATCTAATCACGATTTGTATGCCTCCTGTGCGTGTTGACTTTATTTTATATTACTTCTGATGGCAAAGAACAACATGATATAAAGATTAAACTAACATTGATGGAACAAAAAGAAAAGTTACTTTTATGGCAAATTTTGCACTCGCGGCAATTCAATTTCGTCGCGTAACACATCGGCGAATGCTATGTAATCTTACGTTTACGATATCAGGCTCGATATTTGTTACGTTGCATTCTATCATCTGTTTTCGCACATCTCCCATTCTCATCGTGGCAAATCCAAACTATTACGTCGAAAACCGATTCGTTTAGCTTTTTCTTAAATTAAAGTTCTTGTGTCACATTAATGGGATCCATCTGTAAACCACGAGAATTTGTAGTGCTATGTGAGAAGTTACGAAAGAGTCAAACGATCATAAAAGTTGCTTTTCGGTATTCTAAGCGCGAGTTTGAAATCCCATTACAGGATAACTATGAACGCGTGCTATCAAATGCATACAAATTTAATCCGTATATCTTTGTGTGTTCCTCATTCCCAGCGTCATTACCTTGTATTTGCGAATGCTTATGTTGCGTATGCTGCAAGAGAAGATGACCTCGCGGCCAATCGCGGCGGTCTGATTTCCAACTGGTGCTACGAAAATCGGGCCCGTGGCACTATTTGTCGAATCTGAAACATTTATTTTCACCGATTTAATCTCGTATAATTTAATGAGGAAGAAGTAGGTCATTTTGCCATAAGATCTTATTCAGTAAGTGATATTGCATTTAAGAGAAGATTCCTATTTCCAAATATTTCTATTTCACATATAATTATACATTATAGAGTATCTCAGAAATAAGATAGAAGCCGCATACACGAACAGTGGCAGCGGTGACGCGCAGCTGAGAGTGAGGCGCGATGGGCCGTGCTACGAATTCGCGCGATGTGGCTTCACCACACATTGACTGATATGTTTCCTTTTTTAATTCAAAAACAGCGAATATCTTAAAACGGTATGAGACTTTTTTGTTCTCCTTGACCTATTCTACATCCTCTCAATGCGGTTCCTACCTTATTTTTGAGACACCCTGTATAATAAAATTACTGAGATAACTTCCCCGTTCAATCGACAATGAGTAATAATTTAATGTCATCCTTTATTTTAAAACCTCATTCAATGGTGCGAAAGAGATTAATGGAAAAATATATTGGAGTAGAAATTTTATTGTTACTCTATTCATTATAACGACGGTGAAATCTCCTTTGAAAATATTTCGACGGGTCGTCCCGCCGAGACAGGGCGCCAACTTGCTGATTAGCCGTGTGTGAAGTTGGACCATCGTTGCCATATGAAAAATTAACATATCTCAGTATTTTCTCTCCAACCTTATATTCATGGCCTTTTTTTTGCGCCCGAAGCAAAAAAAGTAAATTCCCAATTTCTTTCTGATGAACTTCTATCAGATTACTATCAACTGAACGTAATGATATCTTTCTAATAATAAACTAATTTGCAAATTCTATAAAAATCATGCTATAAAAAATTATTAGGCACTAAGAAATCTTTACTTTATTACATCTCCCTCTATCCAAAATAATCTTCGAAATCCTCGAATGTACGAATAATAAATTATTGGATGCGCAATACTTTTCTGCAATAATTCGTTAAAAGGTTAGATGATAAAATATGTGAAGAAAAATGTCGGACCAATCACAGATGAATTTACGCGTTAACTCTGATTAAAAGGCTTGTAGTTGTATCCTTATTTTAATGTCTAATGAAAAATAAATATATAATGACGCGATAGCACTGACAGCGCGCTCCCCAACGCCTCAACGACTCTACAAAAAACCATAAATTACTAGCGATCTTCTATATTCGCGAAAAAAAATACAAACTACGTTACAAAGAAAAGGAGACTTGCAAAATAATTTATCGGTCTTAGTTCGCTCAGTAATTAAAATTTTAAAATAAAAGTTACAAAAAAATTTAACTATATTTGCTCAACAGTTATTTCAAAAAATTATTCATGTATGGAATTCCACACACGAAAAATTCTGAAAACGTGTGAAGTACTCCATACACTCTCTGCAAAAGTTGGCATTTAGGCGCTGAGAGCACAAATAATGAGTAAGTGCCTATTTTAATGTTTCTTAAACATTATTGCAGAGAGTAGGGGACTAATTATCGCTGTTTATTCACACGCCTGTGTTGGTGGATTACAACACCCTTAAACAGATAATGTCAAGTGGTCCGAAGGCAAATCGAAGCTTGGGATCGAAGTTCTGAGGAACTTCAAGAGTGACTTTGTATGTGAAAATTTTTGTTTCTGATAAGCATGCAGTTCAATCTTTTTATTTTGCAATGTGTCTATGTGACACGAATACCTAATAAATCCTAAGTATTCGCGTCTTTTATATACACGGGTGCAAGAGAAATAGATATCTACCCTTCAACAAAGTATTACAATCGTATTATATGATTTCATATCACTAACGAGCAAAATATAGCATTATAACTTGGAATTAAACAGAAAGAAGAGATGAAGAAAGGCAAATGCTATTCAAATTTAAGCCATCGCGAATATTCGCCCTTATTCTGCATTCCTGTTTTATCAATTTTTCTGCACATTTACTCTTTTTTTGTCTCTCTCTCTCTCTCTCTCTCTCTCTCTCTCTCTCTCTCTCTCTCTCTTTATCTTTTTGTTTTTCCGCATTTCGCACCGCGACTTCCACTCAATCAGCAGACACTATATCCAATAAGTAATATCCAATCGATCCAATATTAAATCCAATGATAAATATCGATTCAAATTGTCTTCATAGATTTAACGTTTCTCACACCGCGGGACAAATCGCTAGGGAAATGAAAGCTGCCAAATTAGAAATGGAAAAAATTAGAATTACTAATAGTAACTATTCAACGACAATAATTATAAACATTCAATACTACTGCATTGAATACTGTAACACTAGTAATAAGTAGTTTCCACTACATAATTATAAACTACGGATAAGTATGAACATTTAGAATGTAATAGTAAGAACTACTGAATAATCACTAGTGCAAAAGAATTGCTAGTTCATAATAGTGCACAACAGTGATACTACTGACATTTAATAATGTTACTATCATTTAATAATATTGATGATATTTAATAATGTTGATATCAGTAGTACTATTGATACGCAATAGTGTCACTGTTGAACCAGTGTTACTACTGCAGTAGTATATGACGACATATAACTATTTTCAGTAATTGTAATATTTGTATAAAAAATTTATTAGAATAAAATTAATATATCGTTAGAGCATTTAGTATTATTTTAGCTTGTAGAAATAATATTTTATAATATTAAATTATATTATTAGTAAATTATATTATAGTATTAAATTATATTATAGTATTAAATTATATTTTATAGTATTAAAAACAAGTTATTATTATAGGTATATCTTCATTTGTAATTATTATTTAACATCAATTATTTTTTCTATTCCATTTCTTTCACAACAGCTATGTTAGATATTCGTGGTTTTTCAAAGATGCAGTACGATCGCAGAAATCAAGCATGCTAAGTGGAGGTACATATCCGAATGAATGACCGCATGGGAGCATAAAATTAGTTCCCGAATTCATAAAGGAAACTTTTTTATTATAATTTTGTCGTGTATCCTCTAAAATATGATGATGATCAATAATACTTATTTTTGTAATGAAACTTCAGTGAAATTTTAACGAAATTTTTTCCATTACTATTACATTATTACACTACAAGCGAATTTATTATTGCACTATTTTCACTAGTAGTGACACTAGTAGTTTTTTTCCGTAAAGTTACAGAATCCTTGTCATCATAAAAAAAAGAGAAAAAAAAGATGACCATTATAACGGTGTAGAAACTCATACTTTTTTGTACTGAGTGAACGACCCGAAAGGACAGATGGAAGAATAGATGAGCCAAGGAGAATGTAGGGAAAGAGGAAAAAAACTTTTGCCGTTCGCGTTATCTTAAAATATCTTTGCGTGTTCTATAACATAGTAATGGATTCAATTTCGGTTGTTGTAAAAAATGGTGTTGTATAATAATATATTTTACAATACATCGGAAATATATTTCTCTTAAAACAATAAATTTAAGGCTTCGAGAAAAATATAATAACAGAACATACAGAATGTACAATCGTGTACGTAAATCATAGGAAAGGAAAGAAGAATGTTGTAGAAGAAACGTAAAAACATGTAAAGTAAAACATAAAAGATAAAAGTAAATTAATATATAAATAGTAAATCTAAAGAAATGAACAAAATTAAGGTGTACGTTAAAAATAATTTATTATAATAAGAATGTTGAGAGAGAGAGAGACAGGATGTTTTGTCTTAAGTATAATCAGAGCACCTTGAGAGATAGTGATATATCCACAGCCGTTTGAAAAAATAAAATTGAAACATAAATATGTCAATGATTACAAGCTATCAGTAAAAATCTCTTACATTACGTTTGTTAAATTGAGTGAGTATATTTTTTTTTTAGTATAATCACTTCTTTTTATAAATGTATTTTTTATAAATATATTTTTTTATAAATATATTTTATATTCACTTAAGAGTATGATTAATCTTATGTATTTATTAATATTATTTATCAAAAAAAAAGACTAATAATAAGCTAGAGACACTGTGAGATATTTTTTGTTCCTTTTACTTCAGTAAAGGATATGTGTGTAATTGACTTGCATTTGTTGAACACTCATATGGTTAACTATTTTAACGTCCGTGTTGTAATTTTTATTATCTTTTTTATAAGAGAAAAAGAAAGAATTTTTCTGTCCTATATAGGGGCACTGTGAGACATTTCAAGAATTGATAAGTTATAAAATGTTGAAGAACAAGCACGTGTCTTTTTGTTTCAATTAATAGTTTATTAATATAATCTATATCAAATATTTATATAATATTAAAATATTATAAAATTTAACATAAACATAACTTAAACATTTTTTTATAAAGAATAAAGCAATTTAAATTTTCTTTGGTAACTTTTGTACGTAAAAGTCGTAATTTTTTTGCTCAAATGGAGCAAAGACAGATTTATATTAAAACGGTACAATGTCTGCTGCTCGGAAATATCGGATTAAGACAGCTATGAGACTTTTAACTAAATATAACTCAGTTTGAATAGTAAGAGGAATTTAATTAAATCTTTTTTTTAAATAAGAAATTTCTTTATTATCATCACTGTCAAAGTTCTTGACAATTTTTTTTATTCTGTAAATAGAGCTTGAACTTTTTTCCCCCAAAGAATGCTGCCACTATAAAGTCTTTATGTTTCTGATGCTTAAAACATAAATTTTTTATTATAAATATTTGTTCATGCCTAACACTGTAAAATTTAATCCACAGTGTTAAAAAGGCACTTAAAGTTAATCAAAAATAAAGTTAAAAATTAAATGAAGCATTAAAACAGCCTTTAAAATCTTATAATACTCCGGAAATAAATCACATGTCCAAACATTTCAAATTCTTAGCTATTTTTTAATCTCAACTGATCATTTTCAATAGCGAATGAAAAATAAATTACAGTTGAACCTCTATAAAAATAACTTATCGGATCGACCTCCGTAAAAGTAAATGCGCATGCATTTAGTCGAATTAAATTAAATCAAAAATAGACAAATAGAAGAAATAATTTATGTAGTTTCATAAATAAATATTTTATAAATAAATCCTCAAAAGGATTAAAAATAAGAAACTACAATATTCTCTAATCGTGAAACCCCTTTTTGAGTGAAAAAAACTACCCCTAGAGCAGACTCATTTGGAATTTTTCTCATTTATCTTCTAAACCGTTACTCGGACATAAAAATATTGTAGAATAAATAAAATTTATCATAAAATTCTGCATAAAAAAGGTCTTCATAAAGCTGATTCTCATAGAATTCTTGCAATTAGAATTCAAAGTTACGAGAATTGAATCGCGCAAATAAAAAAAATCGCTTTAGCACATCTTTTTGTCGCAAATATCTCCAAAACGGCTGCTTCTACGCAAAAAGTAATAAGAACAAAAATTGTAGAACAGAATTTTTCCATGTCCCACGATTTTTGTCTTTGTTCTTCATTGACTTTTTGCGCTTTTTTCGCAAACGTGCATTTCATAATAGGAGCTTTCCACTTCTGAGATAAAACTCTATTGGCGCGTTTTTTTTAAGTGATATCCCCTTTAAGCCTATTTCATTTTAATATATATTCTTTAATCTTCTAATTTATCTTTCTCGAATAATTCTTTTTCAGTCGCTGAATTTAGACAATCTTGTCCATTGCAGTTGGAGCATATGATTGATATGAGAGATACAAATGAATGAGGTGACAGATATTATCGCATGAACAATGGCTGTACATTTCTTTTTCCTTTTGTCTCTCTTTTCTTATTCTTCACGATAATAGTATCGAGAAGAGCGCTTGATGTTTCCGGAATTAAGTGATCTGCATTACCTGTAAAATTCATTAAATCTGGATACCCACTTGAATTATAGACAGTAGTTCGAATATCTTCAAATATCTTCGAATTATTGTGGCCACTGCGTCCACAATTCTCATAATCCGTTCCGCTTTTTTATTCTTCGCCTTTTCTGTGTATCAATTATTAATAAGTTTTAATCCAGTACCTCGAAAGCATACGATCATTGGTTTTTTTACACATTGTCACAAATACTATTCCATCATCATATTCTTCCATTAATTTTACTTGCAACGTTTTATGTTTATGGAGGAAGATCAATTCTGATCAATTCTCTTTAAGTTTGCACATTAACTCCTGCACTATGAATTGGCGATTATTGGAATTGTCTATGTATTCACATAATTTTTCAAATGCTACAAGATTCTCATCTTGTGGATATCACCGTTTTCGATATAAATTTGGAGTAACACGCTTTATGGTAACGTGCTTTGCGACTAAACAAATGACATCACTTTTATGTTTGGAAATTTCTTCACTCCATTCATCCTTTCTTGTGGCACATCTCTGCAATACTCTATCCTTTACCGTAAGTAAACGAACACTGGCTCATGTTTTATGAATATTTTTTTTGTTTTGCAGCAATTATATATTTTTCCATACAAGAAGCAGTTGCTTTTAAAATCAAATTGCGCAAGTGATTTTAAATACAATTCATTCTTGCTGCTTCCTGCTGCTTGCTCCCAAAACTTATAAATATTTCGTTCTTTGATATATTCGCATCGGCATATCTTATGAACAGTCATGGCCATTTTTTTTAGTTGTTTATCATCTTTATCATCTTTCCGAGCTTTACTTATGGTTATTACATGTTTATCGTCTTTCCGAGCTTTACTTACGGTTATTAAATTGTTTGTGTCTTTCTCCATACACCATCATCCTGCGTCTTCTCACATATAAAACATCTGTAACCTCCATTATCAGATAATGAATTCACACTTAGTCAAAAATTTTATTTTTATTGCTCTAAAAACACTCACAGCTGTCTTTTACGACTCAACGTCCCTTATTAAAATAATCGACGTACTTTGTTGTCAACAATATATCTGCTCCCTCTACTTGTATCGTATTGAAATTCTAGAGACCAAAGCAGCTGCTCCAGAGATAAAATTTGACATAGTAAATAATATATTAAAAAGAATATTACGTAATAATAATTATAATATTGCGATGTTAAAGCAATTTCTTCATTTGCACCATTCAATTCTCATAACTTTGAACTCTAATTACAAAAATTCTATGAGAATTAGCTTTATGATGCATAAGACATTTTTTATGCAGAATTTTATGACAAATTTTTTCTATAATATTTTCACATCAAAGTAATGGTTTAGAAGATAAATGAAGAAAACTCCAAACGAGTCCAGGGATAATTTTTCGTCCAAAAAGAGATTGTTCCATTCACGATTGAGGGTGAGAATTTTTTAATTTCTTATTTTTAATCTTTTTGAGAATTTATTTACAAAATATCAAAACTATATAAATTATTTCTTCTGAAAAGTCTAATTTGACTTGACTATAGCATATGTGTTCAATTATTATATGGGAGGTTTAAAAGATTACGTTTACGAAGATTAAAACAAACCTGAGATTAACTTTACGGTTCGACTGTATGAAGTAAACTTTCTTTATAGGATTGATTACATATGCAAACAACAGGAAACACAAAGAACAGACAGAAAATGTCATTCTAACTTTAGTTTTAAACAAAAGATTTTTAAACGCTCATTATTACAGCCAACATCAATGGAAATAACCATTGATGTTAACTGTAGTAATAGCAGATAACAATGGAATACCAGTGCCCTCTTGAAAAATATTAATCTAGCTTACGCATATCTATTTAAATCAGATCAAAAAGCGTCTTAGTGTTCCGCAGCGAATTTTAAAATTAGAGTATATCTTTATCTCATCCGCGCATTTGAGGCAATCAACGGCTAGACCTCCTTTGCATTTTTATTGCGCCTAAATTTTACGACTTTGTATTACACGATTGTGACGTAGCCATATAGAGTTTCTAAATATGCAAATTTTCGGCAACCTTTTCCCCTTTACGCATTTAGCGAAATTCATAACCTGTGGAAATGAAACATCATTTATCATACGTCTATCTCATTAACAGAGTTAACTTTTGATAGCTCTGCGTCCGCGCAGCGAAAAGTGACTGTGACTGTCGAATAATAAGAGACTCATCCTCGCTATATTTCTCTCTTTTCACTAACATCAATAAGCAAGAGAAAAAATAATCAATCATCTTCGACATTTTGCAATTTTTCGGCGTTTCTCCCTCTCTTCTCTTTCTTCTATAATTTTCGTTTTCCTTCTTACATCATTTCTTATCTCGAGTATTTCAAAATGACATGGCAGGGAATCAATACAGTCGACGCGTAACGCAATCATTTTCTCCCCTCAAACGAACATCGGTGAAAATCAAATTCCAGGCACGGCATGTAGGTATCTCGATAAATACATATTGATACGAGAAGATTACGAGAATACGAGTCTGAACGAGATTTTTGACATGTTCTCTTTCTATGCGCATGATACGCGATGGCCGCAATGGCACGGTCTTCGTACAGCGAAAGGATCTTCCGGAGATCTCTTGTTTCCTTTTACGATTTATTTGCTTTGTAATCCTGTTTCTCCGAAAATCACGAGCTTATAAATCTGGAATGTATTATATGAGTGTCTTCGAGAAACAAGGAACATGAAATACATAGTATAGCTGTAGTATAGCTGTCTAATAGTCATTGAATATGAAAAAAATTCAGGGGAAATTAGATCAAAATATAACAAATATAACAAAATATAACAAATGCTGCAAAAAAATTAGCAGCTAGCTAAATTTTTGCATGTTTATTTCGTTGCCCTAAGCAATGTCTCAAAAGTCTCCATTGATGTGACTCCTTCTTAAAATTTTAAAGAGGGTTAAAGTTAAAAAAAAACAGTTTTCGCAAATACTTCAAAATCTATCGTTTTTACGGCAAAAATGATCATTATGATATTTGTAGATTAGAAAATTCTCTACAAAAAAGGTCATAGAAATAACCGTTTCCGTGTATTACAGCTTCGAAATTTGAAGAATCATTCTCCTGAAAGATAATGCATCCTCTTTTCCACATCATCTCAAAGGTAGAGTACTAGGCGCGTTTGTTTTATATGTGATCAAACCTCGGAGCCATAGTACACAGAAATTATTATATACGGTTATATTACATACGGTTATTCTTACAAAAAAAAATCTATAAGTAAAGTTTTTTGTAGACAATTTTCTGATCTACAAAAATAATAATAATTATTCAGAAATCTTGAAGATAAAAGGGCTTATTTGAGAACGTTGGATGTTATACACATAAATAATTTGTATAACGTTTAAATTACATACAATATTACAATGAAATATATGTTTTGATTTTTACTTTAATTATCCTCAGAATTAATAAAATTTTGTTGATAGTCACGTCATATATATAAAATCGGTTGAAAGGATGACCTTCTTCTTATAATCTCCAAATAAATACGCATTTAATAAAATTCATTTACTCGATCGCAATACACAATCGTGCGAAATATATAGACGTGAGAAAGTGCAAAGCTATGTCCGACAACATTTTCAAATATGTGTCTAATGATATATTGCATCTTCATATTCAACACACAATATCAATAAATCAATTTCTATGGATTTCAATCAGCAATTAAAAATAACAAAATATTAAATTATTAAAATTTGGAAACTTTCCTCCTTTGTAAAAGTCAATACAATAATTACTTTATTTAAAAAATTTTTTTTGGCTTTTGCATAATGCATTTCGCAAGACACGCACTTTAATCAATAGATAAATTTAAACTGATCAAGTACGGTGTTATGCCTGCCGTCTTAATGCTATGTCCGATTCAAAGTTTATTTTCGTTCAGTGATACGCTTGAACGATTACAAGAGCGATATATCAACAAGCAGAAAAGAAGTAGTCGAAAAGTGCCTTGAAATACAAATTCCATTTCAGTTGACTTTGTGTAACCTTAAATGATCTTCAACAGGTCATTGTAATCGTTTTAAAACACTCTATCACTCTATAAATAAAAAAACGTATCACCATTTTAAAAAACATATATTTATCTTCATTTATTTACCCTCCAAAACATTTACGAGTATAGAATTTACTAGACAGAAAGAACTCAAAATGGATAAGATTTTTTTGCTATATTTAAAACATATGTGATAATTAAAAAATTAAGGAGTAAAAGGGGATTCTAAATAAAAAAAATATATACTATACATTTATACAGAGTGAGCTATTAGAATCCGGACAAAATTAAATTTGAAGTTTCCGCTATATTAGAATTCATCTATAGATGCTTTTTTGCATTGAAGTAGGCAGATGCGTAAATGGAAATATTCCTAATTTCAAAGTAGTCAAGTCGATTATGAATATCATGGAATATAAGCAAAGGATAGCGATCACTGAAAATTTGCGCACCGGAAAGATACCAAGAAAAATAATAATGTTTTTCAGATATCCGAAATCAACGACTTATATGTTGCTAAGAGATATGAGGCTTCAAAAGAATTCAAACAGGGTTCCCAGCAAAGAAGAAACACGCGAGGCTCCGGAACTCGTCCAAAAAGTCCAAGAGTTTATTTTGGAAAACCTAGAAACTTTGATTAGGAAATTGACGGCCGTTTTGAAAGAGAACTGTTCGAACGTCCGTCGGATTGTTGAAGAAGATTTGAGGTATATTTAAGGACGTACAATATATACCTCAAATCTTCTTATACAATCCGACGTAACAGCTACATGAATTCTAATATGGCGGAAATTTCAAATTTAATTTTGTTCTAATTTTAATGTTTATCCTGTATAAACTGCTGGAAGAAATGTAGGATAATTCTCAATTTGTGTAACAAAAGTTATTATTAAGCGTCTTATAATGATTTCTGAATTCTAATGAAAGAACTATAAATCTTTCATTCGATATATGTATATTCGATATATGTATAGGTACATACATATATATACGTTTATGTTCAACGCGTATAAACTTCTCATGAAACTTCAGATATCTTAGAAATATTCCAATCTCCAAGTACACCGAGCAGGCAGACGGCTCTAAATATAAAATTCTCTTCGCGAGACCTCTAACGGATGTATAGGTACGCAACACATGCACAAATATATACATACATATATAGTAAATTTTTACTTTCGCTTCTATATGTGCACAAACATGTATAGGATAGTCTGTTATTGGTGATAGGTGATACAATCGGATGAGAATGGATCGGAAAAAAAATATGTATGAAAAAATGAACAGAAAGAAGCATATATAAATTATTTTATACATTTTTGAGAAAATTGAATTGGAAAATAGAAACGACAATAAAATTCTTCTTTTAATTCTTGACAACACAGGGCACATCAATAAATACGATTCAACAGCAGATAAAAATATATTTTATTTAGAAATAAGAGTTAATCTTGGCATTTTATAAATAACAAAATAATTGATAATTTCAATAATTTGTTTATTTTCGGATATTGAATTTTGTATTTATATTTGATAGCTGTGCTCTTGTCGAATGTTGTTTACACGCGTCACAATATAATTAAAAATTATTCAGATTTTTAAAAAGTAATCGAAAATTAGTTCCCCAATTTTTATAATACATGTCTTAAAAAAATTAAAAGGCTTGATAAAAACTAGTCAGCTCTATTTTCATGACAAAAATGATTTAATGTACCATACATTTCATATTTCTTTTGATATATTGTAACAAACAACTCTGAAAAAAGTGATCATTACATATTTTAACAATTTTTAAAATATTTCATATTTGGTAATTTTTTGTTAATACTGTAATAAATTAAAGAAAATATTATCATTAGTTGACTTTGCTTTGATACTACGAACGTTATGTTTCTTTTAAAAAATTTAATTTAATTTTATCTGTTTTTGTGATTTCAACTTACTTAATTATAATATTGTGCAGTTATGGTTTGCAATTGCTCGCACTTAGTTAATCAGCTAATTGACGGTTACATACACTCCAGACATGGGAATCTGTTGAGACTTACTTGCTGCATTCGATTTCTACTACAATACGAACGTTAGATTGTGAACAATTATTATTATTATTAGGCACTGTTGAAGATGGCTTGAGTACAGTCGAAGTTCAGTTTTTTATTTTATGTAATAGATCAGTAGATACAATCGAAATATAGATATGTGATATTCGCACCAATTACCGCGTATTAAGGCTCTTATTTGCCCATTTTTTATTTTATTTTTTATTTGTGTTAAAGAAAATAAAATCAATTAATTTGTGTACTAATTGATCTCTTTATTTGTATTTTACATTTTTAATATTTCGTGTAAAATTATGTCACGTAAGTTACTAATAAAATGGTCCATTATATGTATAAGATTATGCATCAAATTGCATGAAATGATAAGTGCGTGTATGTAAATTTATAGATATAAAAATTAGAGTCTTAGTAGTTATCATTAGATAAGATTAAGAAAAATAAGAAAAGGAGAAAAGCAACAAAATTGACTATCTAATTCTCTGTACTGTGATTGTTTCATCTTTCATTTGTAGGGTAAATGAAGTGTGCTAATGTTAACATAATTTATTTGTTCACCTGAATAGAAGCGTAAGTCATTTCGCAAATTATCTGGATATGATCAATTTCGTGATGTGCAACTACAGCGAGAGTATCCGTGAGAGATGATACTAACAATTGATAAGCATACTGCTAATTCCTAAATAATCTGATATCGATGTACAAGCGATATATAAGTGGATTGAAGCGCGCGCGAAAACAGTTCAATGGAATTTAGATGGGATTTCCGATTATTATTCCAATTCCCGAATAACTTACTCTTTCAAACGAAAGACAACTTTGTTCAAAGACTCGTCTCTTGAAAGATATTATCTTCGGTGTTTCTTGCCAATAAAAGATACTTTTATGGGAAATTATTACGTGAAAAAATTAGCTTCTCGATATTTTATGATTTAGATGAAGCCATCACAATAAGCATGAAGTAATTCTTACTACTACATCGAGGAATCTCTGTTGTTTTTATAAATCTAGCTGCAATTTTAATGCAGATAATGACAAACAAGCAACTTTATTAACTCAGTATTTTACTATCTCAATATTTGAGACACGCTCTCGACATGAAAAAACAATATCATATTTTTAACGGAATCCTGCGGCTCGGTAGGAAAAATTCAAAATTAATCGCGCACTTCTTCGTATTTGAAAGGATGCACCAGTTTGATATCGTGTACTATGTATATTGCATTATACCACCGTGATCAAAAAGTATCAGAATTATCACCAGGTGATGCTCTGAGTCAGCTGATTTGAGTTCTGTTTTTTTTGGTTAGGTTGCCACATCTATCATTGACATTCCCACCAAATTTTATCACCATAGCTTGATATTTGTAAAAGTTACGCC
>Ga0157364_1003076_pt1 | contig 16023 bp, 6 predicted proteins | sample AttsexASBM2_FD_111476 | JGI IMG/M metagenome (GOLD analysis project Ga0157364, IMG submission 111476) | Fungus gardens microbial communities from leaf cutter ant in Ribeirão Preto, State of São Paulo, Brazil - Atta sexdens ASBM2 | ecosystem: Host-associated > Fungi > Mycelium > Unclassified ...
AAACGCCTGTCGCGTTACCCGCGGGAATAACGTCACATGTATTTCGTACGTATACTAGCTACCTAATCGTACGCATCACCACGCATCCCTACAAAGCGTAAAAACTCAACTGGGACTCGTCGCCAAGATACTCTTATTCGCCACTTCGTACTTACTGTACAGTAGCTGCGGAGAATCGTAAACTTGAAGGAATTTAGAGCACTATCGGGAGTTTCCGATATAGTACCTGCAGTGTTCAGAATAAGACCGAAGTAGATCTTGCATCATCTCGTAATAGAGTAATTCATATAGAACAGTGAAATAATTAAATTTAAAAATGATTAAATTAATTTTACAAGTATGTTAATATCAAATAATTTAATATTGGAAATTAATTAGAAAACCAAAATGTAGTGCTTTTTTATTACATGCTCATAAATGTACTATTTAATTATAAATAGTAAAATGCTAAATTTTATAAGCAAAAAATATTATTTTGCTTCATTTAACTTCTACTTATATTAATAGTATACATATTTATTATGTAATTATATCATTTTTTTTCAATATGAAACATTTTACTTGATTATATAATTATATGAATCAATTCCGAAGCAATAATTTCTTGATGATTAGAATATTATATATTACGAGAGTAAACGATTGTTTAAATAAACGTGCGTTATCGTATAGAAGCTTAGTATGAAGATCGTTCAATAAACCGCGAAATGTGACGAAACCATCTCTATAATTCTGATGGCCAGCGGTCTCGTATAGCAACCAATAGCATATAGCCTACAGTACGAACGCAATAATGCACTAATGACGTCACCAGAATAAACAACATTTTAAATATTTGCTCGACCGATATTATCCGTACAGACGTTGTGCGAAATATTCGGATGCACCAGCAGCAAAATATCCGATATCATCCTATAGGCAATACACGACGCATGAAAAACGTAATTTAAATCGTTATATCAAATTTCAGCGCACTTGATTAATGTCAATCATATGTAATATAACCGAGCGTCGATGCCGAGGTTATCGCGCGTGATTCATTAGTACGGTCATTAACACGTTTGTTGATGACGCGATTGCCAGGGGTTCAGATACGAGCAATATTTTAATTCCTATTTAAACGCATCGATTATTCTCTACGTAGTATTTTGTATTTTCAATATGTGCTTAATTGGACAGATCTTGCATTACATTACCGTTTATATTGACCATCACAGTGTGGTTTTTAGGAAAAGCGATATTTGCGACTTACCTACCATACTGGGAAGCTGTGTGTCAATCCTGTAAGACAAACAATTTTCATCAAAATATGAAAAATACAAAATTTTTGAAAGTGAAGCAATAAGTTCATATTGTCAGATTTTGATACGTGAATTTCATAAAATATATCATGAATTATATAATAAATCAAATATTCAAACGGTTTTTCATAAGAATGACTTTTTAAATGTCTAGGTATGTGAAGTTAGCACCCCAACTATAGTATTCAGTTCTGATTAGAGTTCCCGTTTCCTTTTGACGAGATAAAGAGTTCTACATAATTTATAACAAGATTTCCGCTTAATAATTCTCTGTATTTTTTAATGCGAGATTCATTTAATAACAATTTTTAAATAATTTTTAAAAATGGAGGTGCTAACTTCTCAGTGAAATTCGAGATCGAATAGTTCTGAGCAGCTTAATAGCTCTATTTTGTGAATATCTAGAGTTCCTGATACATAAAATACAATTTTGACACACAAGAAAATTTATTAAAAAAAAATTTTTGAAAATTTTTTGATAGTACTGGAGTAGTTCTGATTGGAGTTCTGGGCAGTTCTCGACGAGTTCTAACGAAAAGTATTAGGTGAAAAAGCGATTGGGCCAACGGTTTTCGAGATATGGGGACATTTGAATTCTACATTGAAAATTTTCTAAGTCCGACGTTTCGAAAAATTTTTTAAGAGTTCTAGTAGTTCTGATTAGAGTAGTTTTTGTGTAGTTCTCGAGTTCTGTCGAAAAATATTAGGTGACAAAGCGATTGGATGACTATATAAGGAAATATGTACTTCTGCAACCGATTTTTCAAATTTTGTTTTAAGTATATATTTCTTTTATTTTTGAGTCTGTGTTGGTTTCAATCGCTGAGAACTCTTCGAAATTGTTATAATGACAATTAACGTGTCACAGAACTATTTTATAAAAAAAATTTTTTCAAAAAAAAATTTTTTTTTAATAAATTTTCTTATGTGTCAAAATTGTTTTTTATGTATCAGGAACTCTAAATATTCACAAAATAGTTATTAAGCTATTCAGAACTATTCGATCTCGAATTTCGCTGAGAAGTTAGCACCCCATTTTTTAAAAATTATTTTAAAATAATTATTAAGCGGAACTCTTGTTATAAATTATATAGAACTCTTTGTCTCTCGTCAAAAGAAAACGGGAACTCTAAGAATTCCTGAGTACTATAGTTGGGGGTGCTAATTTCACACTTAAAATGTCCTAAATGTCTGATATATCTAATTATACGTTTATACGGTAACAATTCAGAAGATGATAAATTTTTGAAAATATTCGATTCTATTTTTATATTGATATAAAAATAGAAGCGAAAAATATTGTAACGATACAGTAACTGGAATGATCTACTAGAAGGATCTGCTTCACAGTGAGAATAAATAACACGATTACGGATGAAGCGTGACAAATCCGTGGACATTAAGAAACACCGCAGTGAGAAATTGTACAACGGGATGAAATCTTTCGCAGACGAGATTTATATAGCGTCATTCGCTGTCACGCGGATATCGATTTTTCATTTATAAATAAGGAGATACAATTACCATACTCGTCGTACAATTAAAGGCGTGCGGTTTCAACAAGAGACGTTCGTGATGCTTGCCATGGAATACCGAAGCTAAGTTAGAGCGACGGAATTTACGTTTATACATCAGCCGAGAGATAAATGAATCCTCGTTAGGTCGAGCACGATGAACCCTCGTTTGCATCATTCCCGAGACTCTCGATCAAAGTGAAACTTCCTGACTTCCCGATGTCGAAAGAGAGAGGAAGGGAGAGAAAGAGAGAGAGAGAGAGAGAGATATCGATATATATTGAATCAGCGACCTTCAAAGAGCCGTTTGAAGCATCGAAAGGTGTGTACCCTTAATGTTTTACCGCCGATTCCACCAGCGCGCGATTGCTGATCCATAATGATCTCTTCATCTCATTGTCGTTTTAGTCGTCGCAATTTATTTTTCAGCGCATTGCGCATTGCGCTTAACGGTTGTGAATATATGTTGCAAGGCGAGGTTACGTTGAACATAAAACTTCGACGATGCGAATTCTCTTTCATTTTACGTTGATCATATAAAGAGCCCGTTTATCCAGTTCTCCGAGGTACATTTGGCAGCGAGACTTTGAATAGCAATATAATATCAGAGACGAGAAGTGGTCATAACCGGTCATAACTGTATTACTATCCGTAAATGTTTCCGCTATCTTCTACAGTTTAGGATCTCGCAATAAGTCGGATGTCTTACATTTGATCGATAATATCGAACGTAATATCGCTTCGTGTCATCATTAGGATCAAGTAATGCTAAATGTGTGCATCATTCTATCCATTCAACTGCACTATTTTCGTAAATCGAAGGTCAAATAAAAAGATATTTGCAAATTAAACAAGTTTTTCGTACATAAATGACAGCATTGACATATTAAAATGTTTAATAAAAGAATAATTGACATTGTTGGAAAACTAGTTTCATAATATTCAATACTTAGATACCCATATAGTGATAGCCACCCTCAATACTTTTGGTATATTTATACTATCCCATCCAAAATGACAGAACGATTTTATAAATGGAAATCTGCATACGACATAATAAATCATCGAGCCCCATACATAACAAAAATAGCGATGTCATCGATATATGATATTTTGGTGCATGTTTTTCACACGTGGTAATTAACGGAAGAGCTTCGCTCGGGGAAAGTTCTCCCCGTGCGTTACCGGAACCGGATATTTCCGTCGTCGGCTGTGTTTTTTTCTATCCCCCACGAGTATCATGCACGTATCTGACTTTGACCGTGACTCAGCCCGGCACCGACATTCAAGTTGTATCAAAGGGAGAAGATAATATCGCGTGTTAGGTTCAATGTTGTACTTCCAAACACCAAAATTCTCTTTCATTAACACGAATGTACCTGCCTAAGACATTACCGCGAGGGTTGCGAAGTAAATGCATTTGATTCCGCGATAATGAAAGTCGGTAGGTATATTCATTATACTCGAAAATTATACTTTTGAAAATCACACAACTGCACATTAGTTCTCTACTGCACAATTCAATTCTCTCAGCATAATCAAAAGCTATACTTAACTTGCATTAATCAATATGAAAACTAGATCTTTTTTATATTATCGATACGTAAACACGATACATTTTTAAATTACTTTTAAAATGCAAACTTTTAAATCTAACTAAAAATTTTAGAAATAAAAATGAAAGATTATTATTAGAAATTTCACATATTAAACGTTTTATTTATAATTGTCGTTATATATGTAATCTGAATGTAGTTTGAGTAATTTTTCACAAAGGACCGAATAACAATACGATGAATACGCCATCCATTAGAATAGGGAATATTACCACATATGTTGACACCTGGCAATGACAGTCGTCACTAACACGCGACATGCATCGGTCGGCGCGTGCACTGGGTACATTCAAACTTCGAACACGTGCACGTGTGCATGCGAGTGAATTTTCTGTCATCATCTAACCGAGCCAACTCAGGGAAATTGCCGTTAGAGAAGATCGTCTCGTGAAAAATACTGATCGCCGATGGCGAGAATTTCGACGATTCCGATCAATGTCAGTTTGCTAGTCATCGACGCTTCAATGATCGCGTTATAGACCGGCTTTCCAGCACCGCAACCGTCAATTTCCTGAGTATGTTGCGCACAATAATTGTGTATTATTATACGCTCCGTAGATGAATGATCTGCAGAAACAGCCATATCGAACATAATATCGACACGACTTTGTTACATGCTCACTGAATGTTCCCAGGAAACTTACATTGCCTTGCAGCACTGGCGTATAGCGTGAATCGTAATTGCTAATCAACCTTTCAATTAAAAATTTCATAACTTACATAAATATATGTTTTCATTATTTACAATCACGTTTTAACTTAGCAAAGTTTTATTTTAAATAAATATATCATAATTTATAAAATTTTTTAAATAGAAGAATATTTTTTATTGTAATATATATATATATATATATATAAAGAAAATAAAGCCCTTAAAATTGATCGTGATCAATAAAGTAGATAAAGTAAAATGTATTACTTGCATTCTTCTTGAGTGATATCGTCGTAAGCCGAGCCTTTCCATTTTAAATTCAGGTTTTCACGATCGATTGGCTGGCTTTGCAGTCACGATATACTATTACATACTACGGCGTTAAGAACTGGACGACTTATGCGAGCACGAGCTTTAGGGGTTAATGCGACGCGAAAAGCTTTGTAATGCAATAACGACAGCAGCTATGTATCGTGAGAGACTGTAGGCTAAGAAATTACGAGTTTTCAAAGTGTGAGCGCAATTTATTCAGATAAGTCTCATAAAATCATAGCTGAAATTATATTGCTTGTATAATAAGACGTATATGCTTTTTGACCACCCATTTTTGCATTGTACGTACCTATCAAATGCATTAGTCTCTTGAAATATTTCATTTTCATGACGTTAATATGAATTTTTCTTGCCGCTAAATAATGAAAAGATTTTAGATTAATTACGAAAACTTTTGTTGATATAAAGTAAAAATCTAAATAGAATTGTAAAAAAATGTATTACTCGTATCTATTATATTCCTTTTTTTATTTAAATAAAACATATTAAACTTTAGTAACTCAGAGTTATTTATTATTATGCTTTGCGCTCAAATCCCAGGATATCGTATACACATACTCTTTTCCTAGAAAATTAAGTTATAAATAAAAGTATTATACGCGCATGTACAAATAATATAGAAAGATTTACGGAACATGAATAACTGTAGCATAAATATAGCGGAAGGATATTTTACATGCTCAAGATACTTTGTTTGCGACAATTCGGTCTCTAGATCATTTTCATTTGTATACATGTACAATTGAGACAACATAAACCGCGCTTTTACGGACAATTAATTATCCATACGAAATACTTTCTGTCTAACTGGCAATTGTAATCTTGCCAAGAAACTCTAACAACTCATGACAACAGAATGCACTTCAGAAGATCATCATTCGTAGCTTTAAACACATCTACTTAAGCTTATACATATGTTACACATTACTAACATTATCCATCAAGTGTCTTCACAATTACAGACATTAACAATTAAAAATAAAAAAATATATAGCTGCTACAATAATGTACCTGCTATAAATACATTACCTATACAATACAGATGATAAAATATTGATGGAAAATGTCTAAAACATGCTAATTTTTTATAAGTATATTTTAAAGGAGTCTTTAAATTTATATCATTAGATTAAACATAAAAAATTTAAGGTTCAAAAGTTACTAATTTTAAAACTTTGATTTAATTTAATAAAATTTATGTAGATTTGTAAATCTTCAAGAGAGATTTAAATAAGTTGCTGAGTATAAAAATGATGTCTCATTAAATTTTGTTATACAAAAGTATTTCTAGAATCAGTAAAGGATTTATAGTTGAAAGCACATTCGCGGTAAGTTTAGAACATGTATAGAGCAGATAGTGTAGTTTTCACCCGAGAGGATTGCCAAGCTTTTCCTCCCAGACAATTCGGCCCGGTGCATAATGCTCCGATTGCAAGGTACATCCGTAGTAGCGAGCGGCGAGCAAGTGTTGCGAAATGGTCAAACCAACTATATAGGTACCTAAAGGCGATAGTACAACGTAACAAATCACCGGTAAAGGATGCACCTCCGGTCCATAACGGTTTTCTTTATCGTCCAAAGCACATACAGCGTAAAAAGTGCTTCTTTATTATGACAGAGGAAAATTATTGCACGTGCAGTACGATAACAGAGGTTGAAATAGACGTGCATTTGGATGGGAAGTTTCCACTCTCATAAATAATGTATATCACAAATAATAATTTTTAGATATGTCCATTACGGTGATGATGAAAACGCACAATATAATTAACATAAAATGCGTTCTTCTTTTTTGTAGCAATAAAATTTGTCAAAAACTGTTCACTGAAAGTACAGCAGTTTCAACTCGACATAAATACACCTTGCATGACGAATAAAACTACTTTGCATATCTCATAGGTCTCTACAAAGTATGGTATTCGTCGCCTTTTGTCGGAGGTATGCCAATGCATTAACTAGAACGGCGTATGTTTGAAAATCGTTTGTGACTACGAGCGCGCAGAGAAACGCCGTACTAAGTTTTATATAAGACGCAACACGCGAGAGCATTCCATTAATTCCCGGCATTTCATCGACCTAACTTCCGTCCTTTCGGCGTTTCTGCGCGTTGACTAAAGTCATAGCGACGTTACGTTTTCATCTGGAAGCTACGGAACGGCGTATTCCGCAATTCCTAGAAACTTGAGACGGAAACGAGGTCGACCGATTAGAACCTTGTCGAACAAGTTGGGAAAATTATGAGGCTCGATTATGAGTAGATGCATGGAAATTACATAGACGGTAAAACGCTTGAGTGTTCTCCGTGATAAAACGTACTCATACTACTCATGTTAGAAACGGTCGTAACTTTCATAGCTTTACATAAACTTGGTTACATTTAGCCAATATAATAGCCGAATTAAAAGAATTTGCTTGAGGAAGAGGTATAGTATTTTATAGTATTTTCCGTGTGCATAATTATATGTGATATCATATTGTTATAATTAATTTAATAACATTTCGAGTAAATTTAATACAACGTTGATCGCTTTTAATTAAACTGCACGTAAATGCGAATTTCTTTTTATGAGCGTAATATATGAAATATTATATACAGTCCCCTCAGTTTAAAAATTATTTAGCAGCAATTGCTGCTAATTATGTAGCAAAACCAAATGTTCCATTTTATTTACACTATCATAATCAAATGTATTATCAAATATATATAAATATATATTTTAAATATAAGATAATTATTCTTCCAGCTTCTTTTGACATTTTGACATATAAAATAAGTCCTAGTACCTATTATGTGCAAACAGAATACAATTATATATTATATGATTACACATTCATCTTTGACGCTACATATATTATTGAAGTATAAAACTAGTGAGAAAACATAAGAGATTATAATGTAATTTATCAGTTCTTTTCGCGACATTAGCTATGGCGAAATTTATTGAAACCATTGGTATAGATGTATTTTGGTATATCACCGACGAAACGAGCTTGTTATAATGTACTGCACGTGGGAAAGCACTCCACTATTTAGAACGTTTCAGTGCACGTAACTGCTAAATAAACTACTAAAGTTTAAACCCCAGTTGCGGTTCGACTTGGCCCTGAGGCGTATCTGGGTTAATCGACGTCGATGAAATTCTGAAACGAAGTTACGAGTGCTGCGGTCGAGCGCGATCGTTTTGCCATCGGTAAAATCCGTAGACAGGCTGCGTTTATTTCGCTAGAAATAGGATAGCTAAACAATCAGCATTCGAAAGAATTTCACTCTCTACGCAGAACAATCTGCTAATTACATAAGATTTATAACTGGAAATATAAAAAATACAAAATGTACACATATGCACAAACTTTATGAATTACATATACAATTATATATACAATTATAAATAAATTCGTCTCATTAAATTTTTATAAATACAAATAAATACAAATAACTACAAATTTATTTAGAGTTGGAGTCGTACATATCATTAAAAGTTTAATATTTAAAATTTTCGTTATTTCCAATAATTGCGTCATGTCAACTAATTGTCCGCTAATAGTACATTTACCTTAATTATCGATTAACTATATCTTTCTGGACCGTTCCTTTCTGACCAACAGTCATACTAAAATTCTACTTTAGTTGATAACGGAATAAAAAGATAAATAAATCTCATATTGAATGTTTCATTTTCCAAGCTCAATAAAATCGGTTTTACAGTTTAAGCTAGCAACCGAGATTCGACCTCGTGACCGTCGCCGCTTGTTCCTATGATCCATTATATGTTTTTTTTTTCCTATTCGCAGTTTTTGATTTCCAATGTAAAATATTTTGTCGATCAATGACCTTTTGCCAACTTTATCATCGATTGCAGACTATCCAGGGGAACAACGTACAAGAGACGAGCGATTTATCAATTTTCAGGCCGACTGTTCCGCTGTATAAAATATCATCCACTCGTTTGCTCCTCCCTTTCGGATAGCTCGTGCGATCGCCCAGGGCTACCCACGGGATAATAATTATTATTTCACGCGGTTAACGAACGAATTGTGTCACGAGCAATGCCCGAACACGTTTCAGTCGGAAGAGAGAGAAAGAGAGAGAATGTGGGTGGTTACGAGAACGGAAAAAGAAAAATGCGCTCTACCTCGTAATTACCGTGGAACATGAAATTCGAAAATCCTGATTGGCATACGTTCCCCTGGAAAGAGTCACGTTTGGTAAATTTTTGCAGCCCGACCATCCCGAGCTCCATTTTCAATAACTTTTTTCCTTTCAATAGCTGATGCGGTTCTCCGATATTTATTATCACAGAACTGAACGACACTTGCACTAGATATATGATTTACTAGGCAAGAGGAAAAAAGTCGCGATCGCGAACCAAAAATGTCATTGTCGCTTAAATACCGAATATTGAAATGGTTTAATAATTCAATAAAATTATCATTCAAATCAGTCAAGCGCAAACATTGGTATACCATGGCATTTTCATCACTATTAATGATCGCGTTGTATAAATTAAAAGCGTAAGATATAAATACGAAGTAATGATTAAGTCTATCATTGTATTTTTATTAAGCTAAATGAGATCGTTAATTATATTTACTTGATATAAAATCAAGCAAATCAATTATTATTGTGATCGCTAACCTATTGACAGCCGCGCAATTACTATTTACTGGCAATCGATCGTCCTGAGCGACTATAAACGTTCCAACTAATTAACAGTTCGTCAATCAGTTCGCTTTGACTTTCCTGTGAGTGTTCAGTATCTAATTAATTTTTTTTACATTTTACTTATTGTTAGGCGAATAATAAAGTTTAATGCTTTGATTCACTAACATATTTGATTTATGTATTGTACGTTAAATTATTTTCATGGGCTTATTGCAAAATTTAACAACTAAATAATTTTATAATGAAGCTTTTCTTTTAATTGCTATATTTTAATTTATCTTTATCTTTGTGTAAACAATTTTTTTAATTTTTTAAAAATACGTGTATAACATTCTACTAATTTTTTAAATCTATGATAAGACGAAACTATTGAAATATAGTTCATGTTGTTACAATAAGTTTAGGAATTGAAAAGCTAATTGCTTATTTCCGATCAATTTTTTTTTTCAAGTGCAGTAAAAAAATAAATGCGTGTACATGCATATACACACGTATGGGTTGTCAACAATTATTTCGACGGTCAAGTTCCTTGTTACGTCCACCAAAGCTTTCGGTAAACAATCGGAAATAAAATTAATAACGACTGTTTGCCGACGTGTTAATATCGAAGGAAAATACGGGGAAGAGTAAATACACGCTGGAATTTCATTCTCTTCGCGCGCCTCCTTGGAAACCCCCGAGACGAGAAGGCAAGGTGGAAGATGAAACGAGCACGACATTGCGAAAAGGAAGCAATGAAGGGGAAGGGTCACTGACTTGCTTTCACAGCCTTTGTTTATCCTCTTTGGGGCGAACGTTTTACAGTCGTCAAGTTGGTAAAGACTGTCCTGCTTTCAACGGACTCGATTTTCATTCATCTTTCTTCAGAACAATCCATTTACCGAAACTATCAACGATTGTCGATAGTAAAAATGACTTATATCATTTTTAATTTATGCAAGAGAGAACGAAACCTCTATGAATTCTACGTTTCATTTTTTCAACTTATAAAGAGATTTCACTTCCCGCTTAGGTATTACTACAGTAAGTCTGACAAATGCTCGGATATGGTCAAACGTATGGTAGGTGCACTCATGTATCATCACATGAATCATAAGACGGATAAAGAAATAACGGTATATTCCATTCTCTTGACTATACGGATCTCTTACTATGGATTTTTATTTTTATGACAGACTTAATATGCGACTAACGTCGAATAATCGATTCCTGGCAAGGAATAGAGGCAAAAGAAATTTCGAGTATCAATCAATCAGGATTAAAGTCTGAAGCGACAAGAAAATCTTAACTCTTCGATAACTAATCTCTGTACGTAAAGAGATAGAATTTTTCTATTACCTGATAGATATATAAAAAAGAATTAGAGAAAATAACCTAGTCGGATGAAAAAGAATTACTATTACATGTCATAAGCCAGTGGTCGGTATCTTTGAGCATTATGTGGGGTCCGGAGACCCCCCGTGGTGCACGCCAGGGCACCACGTGCAACACGAATGGCAACAAACCGAGAAACACGCGTACCCGTCATCCCCTCGGATGCTGCGAGGAGAGCCAAAAATATGTGCGTCCTCCTTAATAGCCGAAGATCGAGGACGGCCCGCCTCCACTGTCGGTTCCCAGTCGAATCTTGTAACAAAAATTAATATAAGCGATAAGTCGTGCCTTGTACAGGAGTACCAGACACGTGCCTCCGAGCCTGAAAGATTTACATACCTGTATGGGAAGTGCACCTGCTCAATGGACGACTCATCTTCCGAACAATGAATCACGGACATCATATATTACCTTCGAAAAAGACAATCGAGATTATCTTTTTCAATATTCTCAATAAATCTTTTAGATCTAATCATACTTTATCCCCCTTTTGTAATTACACTAATCCGCGAATTGAAATCTTAGGATCATCGCCTGAATCTAGTAATGTGATTTAACATAAAATTGGTGCGCTGAATTCAAAAATCAAATCCGTTTTTTTCATCACGAAAAGAATTTTAACAATAATCGCATATTATAAAATTACATGTAAAACATGTGAATTTTATTAGAAATATAAATATTTTGAACATACTATTTTCCCAAATCTTAAAATATAAATTTTATTTTCACTAAATAAAACAAACACAAAATATTGAAAGTACCTAAATGATACTCTATGTACATACAGCGCATAAATCATTAATTTCCAATAATAAAAAGTAATAAAGGCTGTGGGAATTAACGCAGTTGTTATTAAAAGGCAACTGATAGTCTTCTTAGAAACCGTTGTATCAAGATATATATATTGGATTGTCCGGAAAGTGCTCTGACTAACCTATAATTTAATAAATGTATACTAAAATTTAAATTTTCTGTGTTTAATTTTTCCTTCAACATCGGCACGAATATCCTTTCCGGACAACCCAATCTTATATGTATATTTACAAAAATTATTTTTTATCTGTATGACTGTTATGAAAAAATTTTTATTACTTAAGTTTTTTTTTAACTGTGTAATGGAGCGTGGCGATGTTGTGATTCCAATAGTCTAGCAACTGTTGGAAAACCTACACATTACACGAAGAAATTAATTGCGGAACAAGAAGTTGTAATAATAGATAATTAATTCTGATGATGACTCAAAGAGGAGTCGAAATGTCAATTCTATTGTATTCGCTCATCGAAACTATATCAAAGTGGATGGAATAAACTAAATAATTATAAGATAATCACAATAATAACTGCGTTGATTCCTACCTAGCCTTTATTACTTTTTATTATTTTAAATTTGTGAAGTCCTTCTTTAGTTAAATTTGTCATTAACTTCCAGTTTAATTTGATATATGAATATTCTAATAAATCAGTAAATACTTTCGTTATATATCTTCTAGTATCATTTATCATCTTTATTTTTTATGATTTTTTCTCTTGTTTTTTTCTTCTTAATAAGAATTTTCTGGCTTTGATTTAATGTTAATATTTCAAAGATATTAAAATGTTGAGTACAATGAATTCATCTTCGTTTAGTATCCTTAATTATGCTACTGGTCTTTGATATGTATGAATTATAAGAGATTTATAACAGATGTGTGTATAAATTTTTAAATTAATTTAAATTAATTTAAAAATGTGATAACGAAACTTTTTTAAAGTTATTTTAGATTTAACTCTATATATATATCGAATAACATCATATTTACATTGTATAATTTAAATGACGCGCACGTGTTTGCATATAAAGAAAGTTGGAAAAGTTCAGCTGTTCGAACGCTTGCAGAACACACACACACACACACCGCGCGCGCGCGCGCGTGCACGCACGCATTCATATACACTTACACACACGAACATGCCAGACAAAACCTGCTCAGGCTAGTGCTGTCATCCAACATGCCAGATATAATGTTCGCTAATGATGCAACGCGTACAAAGGCATCACGGAATTTCGCGTTGTGAAGGCGAGCCGTGATTTATACCCAATTACCGACGAATTCAGACTCACGTCGTGGAAAAAAGCAAATCCTACGGAAAAGCCGGAGATTTAGCAGCCAATCAGTTTCGCTTTCGTAGCTGTCGGGGAACATACATACATGTGACAGTCAACCTCTCTTACATTTCAAGCTATCGGTAATTTTGAATAGGAAGACCGCGCAGGACATCATAATGCTTGATAATCATGCAATAATCCGCTGAATTGTAAATATGCTGAAGTAATTGTAAGCTGCGTTTATCAACAAACCATTCACAGTTGATTTAATACTTAAATACGTTTATTTATACGCACAATATGTGAAATTCAAATTCAAATTTTTAAAGAAACCGTAAATAAGAATGAGATCACAATTTGTAATAAAAGTATTTTAACAATTTTATATAAACTAAAAAACTTATGCAAATATTTGAAAAATTTAAAAAGATTTGAAAAAAATATGCAACTACAAACATTTATGTTGATTTTAATTTCGTTAAAAAAACAAAAACGAATATATTCTACTAGAAAATGCATACACATGTTTTTGCGAATAAAATGTGAATAGTACGAAAATGGTGAAAGTAATTATGCCAAGCTTGATCGTAAAATTTTAATGCTACTCGCGTCGGTATACTTAATTTCCTACAGCTGTTAAAACTTTAAAGAGGTTCTATTTCTAACAACTCGATTTCTCTGTCGAATACGATCGTCCTGCTCAAAAAGAAATATCATAATACACTGTCGATGATATGGATAACTTGTTAGCGGAATGTACTACACCAATGCATTCATGCATCGTGTCGTCTCATATTGTTTTGTTCTCGTGCATATTCAGCAGCGTATATATCCACTGAGTATTCAAATCTCTTCATTTCGTGTTTAATTACAATAAGAACTTTAAGATAAGTATCGAAATTATGAATATGACTTTTAGTAGAACTGTCAGTAAATTAATGTGACATTTTCTGCTTGCCTCCTTTTATATCTTTTTACTTATTATGATTTCTTAACTTTCATGTAACAAATGCATTTGCTATTAGCGTATGAAATGAACTATAAATGTTACAGATGTACTATAAATATTGTGCTAATTAAATATTTCACAATGGATCTTTTTAAAATCGTTGTTGTTTAAAAGCTTTTAAGATTCACATGAACAGCCTCAATAAAGGAGCTGAGAATAACGAACGTTGCCTCGTCATGAAGAAAAAAAATAACAGTCTGACTTCATCTACTTGGCTAGTACTCGTTATGTCCAACTAAATTTTTCAACGTGGTTGCGGTAAATAGGGGATACCTTTTATCTCTCTAGCTGCCTCTTGCCTCGCCAAAGTCAGATAGTCAGAAGTGGTCGGAGCTGTTGGCAGCAATGTTAGTTGATGAAAGATAAACATCTTGCATGCATACGTCCTACACCCATTCCACTTTTGGCAAGATGGCAGTGTTAGTTTCAGTTTACTAAAACGCCCAAGCCGCATTTTTAAATCTTTGACCCATTTTTATATTTCTGTTTTTGCTTCTTTCTTTTCATTATTTTAAGTTGCTACGCCAGCAAACATAGGAATAGATGGTCTAACTTTTTAACATTGAAAAACATGGATTTAGTATAAATTTTAATAATATTAAATTTGATTCCTTCTCGCTAGAAATTTTTCTTATTTTTCATGAACATTACTTATTTTAATAATTACGTACATATCAAAAATTCATTTTTGTAAGACACATAAACGCAGATTACTAACATCTTTTCACTTATTTCTATAGATCTGTTCTTTTTCTAAATTTCTTATTTGTATGATTCACCTTTTCTCTTTTTTTCTCTAATATGAGAAAAAAGAAAGAAAGATAAACCGTGCAAGAAATTTAGTTGAAAATATCTTATATTACGATTAAATGAAGTTCGAGTAAATTCGGATAGCAAAGAAAATGTTCGTAAAAATTGTTTCGTATAATAATAATTTCGCACGATATCACGAGAGTGGCGAAGTGCAAGCGTAGAGAAAGGGTGCACTTCATAGCAGTTACCCTCGAAGTAACCCCTTTAAAAGTAACTGTCGCGACACCTGGTGCAAGGCATCCTCTATATCGAGAATCTCTTTAAATTTTCTTTATGAAACGTCGCGCCGAATAACATTACGAATACACAACATCGAGTCAACCAGCTGAATCATTTGAAACAATTTAACTAAGAAGCTCGATAAGCAAGCAAAGATTCGACAGAAGACGAAAATATTATATGAGGAAACAAACTCATGACCTCGCGATATTCCGAGAAGGCAATCTTGCGATAGGAGTACTTTGGCGGGGACCAAAAATTTATCGCCTTGTCTGTAAATGGATCGAAATCATTTTTTATAACCACCGTAAAGTTCAGCAACCAGAAGTTGCAGGATAAATAGGGGGGAGGGAGGGGGGGGGGCGAAAGAGCTTTATGTCAAATTTTATTTACGCGCTGGAAAAACTGCTAGGCGATAACCGAATTACAATTTTAACTAC
>Ga0157364_1003077_pt1 | contig 16020 bp, 8 predicted proteins | sample AttsexASBM2_FD_111476 | JGI IMG/M metagenome (GOLD analysis project Ga0157364, IMG submission 111476) | Fungus gardens microbial communities from leaf cutter ant in Ribeirão Preto, State of São Paulo, Brazil - Atta sexdens ASBM2 | ecosystem: Host-associated > Fungi > Mycelium > Unclassified ...
ATCACGTTTTAATTATGAAATATTTCAACGAAGGAATATATCAGCTGATCTATTCCTGTAATTGATTATCAAATAATAAATTTTACGCGCGTGTCTTCAGCAATATTTTGTCGTTGTATTTTTGTGGAGAATGTTCCACTCCTAAAAATTGGAGGAATGTGAGGGAACCGTGTATAATATGCGATGTATAATATGCGATCATAGTTGATTAAACGCGAGATCGGCGAACTGTGAATCGACTCATCCAGGTGCGCACCTGGGGTGAAGCTCTCTCTCTCTCTCTCTCTCTCTCTCTCTCTCTTTCTCTCGCAGAGTACAGAAATAAACTGTATTCTACCTAGTTCCACTATGCATCACTTTTTCCATATGATGAAGGTCGGATATGCTGCGTTTCTGCGATATTTCTGCGTCGATTATATAGAAGTCCTCATGCAAAATTCAACGTGCTTGAATTACCTTGAGTCATTTTGAATCATTGCATCTGTAACCATGATAACATAGATCGACAGCGTAGATGAAATCTTGCGTAAAATTTCTTTCGGAGAGAATCAATCGATATAGGTTTAGGATTAAGGGACACGTGTAACTGTTAGCCTCGTGCGAATTTCGTGGCGCAGGCAAACGCGATGGCGATCGAAACGGAATCGCAACGAATAATACGACCGTAAATAATAATATTTAATAATTTCCATGCGAGTGTCTTTGTGTATGATAACGCATACGTGAAATACCACGTTATATAATTTGAAGCGCATGTATCGATTTTATAATGGCCAGCGTACTCGGTTTCCTTTTAGTCCTCTCAGCGATCTTTTCGCGGTCTGAATTTGATTAGATATGTGTTCTTTTTTTTTCGATTGAGGGAGAGGATGGGGACATTTTTAGTAATAAGGGATATCCACTCCTTTTAAATTCATCGACCGGTACACCGCGATCGTGTATCCCGCGTCGCGCCGGTGTATCCCGCGGGAATTCTCAGGTTCTGCCCTCCCGGTCTCGTCGTTGCATTGATCCTTGGCATCCTCTCGCTCCTCGCTCACCCACCCTTTCAACCCTCTTTTGCGCTCCGCTTGCTTCTCCCTCTCTCTTTCCCTCCCTTCCGCCCTTTCTCCCTTCGCCACGATCTTCCTATTTCCACTCTCATCCCTCTTCTTCCTTCTGGTACCTCGCTACGCCCACACGCTGGTCGTGACGTCACGCCGCCAGCACGTGGGCGAATTCAAACATCTGCCCCTTCTTCATTTCTGAATAGTCTTCGACCTCTAACCGGCCAGGACTTGAACAGAAAAAAGACCCGCCAACTCAAAACTCTCGTCGACTCTCGTAGAATGATGATTATCTTGAAGATTATTCCTCCCTCCATCAGCTAAATTTACGAGTGCATTTTTAACTCTTCGTCTCGTTAGCGCGAATCGATTTACCTCCTCTGATTTTGAAAGACAATTTTCTTCATTTCAAGGCATATACAATACCGGTACACAATAAAATTAAACATTTCCAAGGCTTCACTTTTAAAGTTAATTCGACCATAACTTCGAGCTCTGAGCAACGATGCATTTAAAAAAAAAAAAAAAGAAAAAACTGAACATAGTTGGCGAAATGGGGTTACGAAATGTCATCGAGAGCACAATGAAGATCACGTGAACCCACACTAGTTTGCTACCCCTCCGCGTGACTCCGTTACTTATGAATAGAGGCTGGGAAAACTTTGACATTTTCCCTACTTCTGGCGAGCTGCGTACCGTACAATTGCGCTTTTCAAATCGACTGATGCGTCGCATTACATTTTTTTTTCCTTTCTTCGCGACGCGTTTTACAGTGGTTCCGATGGGAGTTCACCCATGGGCTAATTTGTCCGCGCAACGTGCACCGACTATTTTCCATGATTGATCGTCCGCGTGACAAACGAGAGTACTGTACTCGCGATAACCGTAATTATATTAGCGTTCGCAGTAGCGTTTTGTGTATTGCAGCGGTTTTTTTTCTTGTATCACGTACCATGTGACACAGCAAGATCGAATCTTTTCGAGAAAGAAGGGATTGGAAGATAGACAGTTTTGCGTATAAATTTAATCCGAAGACATTGCAATTTGACAGTCGGACGAATAAGGCTTTGATGCTGTATTTATCTTTCTTTTTTTTTTCTTTCTTTTTTTATACCGTGGAATCCTTGCTCACTCATAAATCTGGCGCGACGCGCACATCGAAATTAGCTCCTACTATAGGAATCAAGGCATGCTAAATCTATCGCGAAAAAAATAGATAGCCGGTACAATAAGAAAGAAATCGCGTGAGATTAAGTTGATCGTAATTGTACGCCTTAATTTTATACTTTAACAATATTGCACATGTTGCATGCTATTCAAAACAAACATTAAGTACGCGTGTCTTTTAATTCAATTAATACATGATGACGCGTTTGGGATTGATATGTGTGAAGGGTGAAATGAAGGAAAGAGATCGTGAAGCGAAATCCATAATATACTGTTCGTTATAAAAAATTAATGAAATTGCCTTCTCGCAAAAATTAAAATGAGATCTCAGCAGAAGCGCAACGATTTATTACATGGGTTAGTTATGGATTCATGTAAATGTGTAAACATGTGGGCGCGGAGTGCATACGCATACACGTGTCTATTGTATATCCGTCGATGCAAATAGTTAAAGCAACCTCCGCTAGATTTTGCAGAGTACATGGCTTTGATCCTCATACATCCCCCTGAGATACCTGTTTCTCCACATTTATTTTTGACACAGAAAGAGGCACTGTAGGCCGACTGTCTGTAAATAACGTGATATTTCCTCTTGGTCGTTGCGTGGATCGCTAGTTTGGGATAAACACGTAGGCCGGAATCAAGCGGTCGCTACTCTACAGAAACTGACAATAGCAGACCACGCATATCAAAGACACGCATCGCGTCATGCCGTTATGACGCACGGCCTACCTTCAATAAAAATGCCAATAATAGCAATAATATAGACCGATAATGTCTATTTTTTTCTCTCCTATATTTTTTCGACGAAACGATGCAACGTAAACTGTATTCATTACGTGCGGAAGCATGAGAACATGGAAAGAATGATTTTGAAATGTTATCTAAAATTGAAATTTATCTAAAAATTTCTATCTAAATTTCTATCTAAATTTTTTATCTAAAAACTTATCTAAAAATTTAGCTAGATACGATCTGAAAATAATTATTTTGATGACCAACGAAATTATTTTCAGATTTGCATTTAATTAAATTTTTAACTATTTTGGCAAAACTATTCTTTCTGTAGTCTTGATATGTATATTAAATACTTTTATTACGAATATTATTGTATATATTACTATACATATATTATTTGAACGAAAGTCTAAAAATTACAAGATGAAAGAGGAAAGAAAACAATTGCATTGGATGATCGATTACACGCTCGATGGCGAGATTAATGGCCAGTTTCGCACATCCACAGTTAATTTCAATCTTAATTTAACCAATTTATTATGTCTTTTTGCGGTTTATTCTAAGGGATCATAGTATATAGAATTCACCGACGTGTAAAACTGGTCACGAAGCATCTGGCCGATCACACTTGAGATGAGATGAGGTGTATCTAGCCGAACATATTTCATTGAAAATTCTGATACACGGAGATGATCATTAAGTGTAGCAACATAATTGTAAGTTTAAGGTCGAGAAACAAGAAGTAATCATATGTGAGAATCGCTTTTAAACGCGTACGATGCGCGAGGGAAGCGGCGGGCTAGCTCGACGATGGTGTTGTTGCTCCCATTCGTAGATGCACAATACAATTAGTGAATAGACAATTAGTTTGTAGAAGCGAGGTAAGTTACGTGTGCTCATATGTTATCTGGGCGATCGCCCGTTTTAATGGCGACCTGTAGAGAATCCGAATCTAAGGCGAGATATATGTCTCTCTACGAAGACAGGGGGGGGGGGGAAAGGAGAGAGATCTTTCAATATTTGTAGGGTAAATTAATTGCCATGAAAAATAATGTTTGTTGTAATCGATGCGACTGACAATAATCCACTTCTTATCTAATTTCTAAATAATCTCTTCCACCATCCACATTCTCACGCTACGTTTCTTAGCGGAATCAAAATACGTTAATGAAGATTTTCAGTCCGATTTTCAACAGTCGCGTACCTGCGACGTGCGAAAACAATCTCAGATTGAATAATCCGCTTCTGACAACTTGCTGATAGCGCGATTTGATGCGATAGTAACACGCTTAAACGCCGTAATATCTAAAAATCTCCGCTCTCGCCGTTATCGATCATGCCTCACCGACGAGCGCGATGAGATAGCAAGCGGAGGTAAGTACTTAGGCATTTCGAGTTTACCCAATTTCGTTATCTTGGTAATGAGTCTTCGTCGGCGCGGTTTTTATCCATGCTTCTCGCGCGGCCAAACTTCCGCAGCTCAGCAAAATTTTTTTGCGAGAAATAGGAGCGTAAACGTCGCCGCCGCCGTCGACGACGGCGCTACGATGTAAGAGTGGGCGTAAGGCGGCGCCAGGAACGGGGTGGTAAAATCTTGGAATGATTTATACGCGGTGAGTTGGTGTCATCTAACTTTTAAATTAAGATTCTCTGCACTTTTCTCTGACGCGTGACTTCGCGGTCCCTGTTTCCGTTCGCCGCAATGATCTGCTACTACCGTTCGCGTTCTGACCGCGCTTCATTTCTATTTATTACCTAACACGAGCATCTTCTTGGGCAGAAAATGCCACGCTCGCGTCGTCAGGTACCTGCGGATGCGTGACTATTCCGCCCACTTAAACGCGCGCTTAAACGCGCATCGACAATCGTTTGTAGTCCCACATTCGTCTTTTATTCAGGCCGTTACTTTGCGGATACGTGACATAAAGCTTCACTCATTGGTGCTCTTACCTCACAGTTTATCTCGGTTATGAATTTAGTGGAAATTAAATTCATGTTTGTCTACTGGCGGATTCAGAAATGTGTCAAAGAGAGGGCATTGGTGCTGCAAGCAAATTTTTTTTTTAATCAAATATGAAAAGATAGACTAAATTATTATTTAAATTATTAAAAAAGTATTATTTAAATTTAAAGAAAAAAAAAACGTTTTATTTAAAATTATGTTAACACAGAAGAATAATATAATGGAATCCAGAAATATTTTTTAATTTAAGAAGTTCCTAGATATAAAAAAATATAGAGTAATATTCATAGTCGATTCTTAAGGCCAATCAAAAGGCTGTATTAGCATCTTAAGATAATCTTCTCTTACTTAAGAAAATCTTAAAATAAGAACAGATTGTAAATATGATCCTATTAAATATATTTTGTATATCTAGGGATTTCCTAAATTCAAAAAATATTTTTAAAATATCAAAATTACAATTAAGCATTTCAGAAATATATATAATATTTTTTGCTAATAATAAATATTCTTAAAAAAGGAGACTTCAAGGGGGAGGTCGTGGTCTCCATGGTCCCCCGTGGATTCGCCAGTACGTTTGTCAGATGTCGAGCGTGAAATTTTCGTAGATGAATTCCGTTGTTACGCGTCTTTGGTCATCAATGAAGCTGCTTTTATCTCTCATTATGTCGTAATGCCGAGACCGCAATGACACACGGATATCAAATGCACATTACCGCGTGGAACGCAGATATATAGGTATCGTTGAATGATATAAAGATGCTCTCTCGTGGCGATCATATTACCAATTTGTTAGTTTTATGAACCGCGAATCTCTTCTCTTTTTTTTATCGTGCTCTTCGCCTACATATTATACTGACAATACATATACAGCGAAACTTCTTCTCCCTAATGTCCCTTTTATACACTCTCTGATCTAAAAATATTCTGCGATTTTTAATATTTAATAAAATATTGAATAAAATTAATGGTACATTTCTTTCAGCGAGTGAATTATCTACGAATAATGACTTTACGCAACACTGTCTGACGTCAAAGAATCATTCGCATCTCGTGATGATGTTCTCGTATCATCATGGTTGTAAAATATCGTTTCGCGGTAAATTGAGAATCGTTGAATTGAGTGAAATGCTTTCGCATTTTTATTTTGTGCGATTGTTTTATTCACAGATGTTCAACAGCTCGTTGTACCTCGTTCGTATTTACCATTTAGTTTTTCTGTCTACCTGCGTCTGCGTCTTGTGTTTAAAAACACCGAGCACGAAATCTTGCACATATTCCCACATTTTCGGTACCCAATATATATATTTATATCTATATTTTATTATGCTCTATATATATATATATATATATATATATATATATATATATATATATATATATAACAAAATATAAAAAAATATATAATATATAATATATAATATATAATATATAAAAAATATATACACATAAAACTAGTTTATTTCTGATGTAAATGAACCGCAGCGGACAAGCTTATTTCGATAATTATTTCGATAATTAGCAGTAAGTCAAACAGTATGTTGCAATGTGTAGTTAAAGGGAGATCGGCTTTTAGGGCAAAAGCCGCTGCCACTAGGGATGACTTCCAGGGGTACGCGGGAGAAGGCGGCAGACAGAATGAATCGGCAATTCCCCGCGGTACTTAATAATTTTATTACGTAAAAATACAAAGCAAATCATCTTTCGCTATATATTAATCGCTACACATATATCTAATTGTATGTATACTTACATATACATATATATAATATGTATATCTGTGCGTATGCGTGTGCATGTGTGTGTACGTATCTGCCGAACGGTCGTGCGTATCAAATAGAAATTGATGCTGTTTCTCCTTCTGGTTTATCTGATTCTTGCGGCTTGATAATGCATACATTATGTTACTTTTCTTCCTATTCTTTTACGTCCTTTTTGCACGGGATTTGATTACTTTTTTAAAAATTCAACCGTTTCGCTAATCCAACTTCAAGATTAAACTTCATTGAGGACTTACCGTCCATACTTAATTGTGTTTAGGTTTCTTTTGAATTGTCTTGCACTTTGCAAAGAAAATTATCTTTCCACGCCCTCAGGGACACATTTATGTCAGAGTTTCCATGAAAATAATGCGAGGATACACACAGTTACATAGAGAAATAGTAAGTTTTTCTACGAGAAGATCCTCGTCTGTGACGTTATGCGATGCGACCGATCGGCAGAGAATTGTAATAGACTTTATTTGTTCTACTTTGGACGGCTATGAATCGTGCACAGGTATATTTTTATCTATACTTCACTCAAGAATATACGCGTACACACATACAACTCCCACAAATATCTCCGCATCTTAAAATCCTCCGTTCGCTCGCATATATACATCTGAATATACGCATAGACCCGTAGGTACTTTTTATCAATTGAGATGATGACGCTGTAGCCAAAATTACATTTTTGAGATTGGGATTGGGTCTGTGTTTCATATATCTCACTTTCATTAAGTTTTCGAACATTCCTATCTTTGGCATCCGTACGATAAGCGTCTAGATTTTCTTTAAACTTTAAAAGAATTTAACTTTAAGAGAAACTAAAGATAAGTTTTTTTTTTTAGGAAAATCGAGGTTGCGTATTGTTTTTCAAATATTACAGATGTAATTCAATTTATATAAATGCGATCTTACGGAGGCCAAATTTGTATCTTTCGTCCATATAATAATTTTTCATGTCTTTTTGTGTCTCGCCCAGTTTTTTGTGTAACGGATAAAAGTCTGTTATTTCTACCATCCTGCTGTCCTAAGAAACAGAAAGTGTCTCAATGCAGAATTTTGGACATTTTTCCAAAAAAAAAATTTGTAATTACCGTTATGCACGTACGCGCACACGTACACACACAACCACACGATCCCTGCACAAACGCATATAGTCATACCTTTTAGCGTCTTTCGCCAATCGTGTGACAGTCGTAGGCAAATTCAAACGTACCGGTTCTACTTAACGCTTTTCAGACGTCGTCTATCGCACATTTATCAGGGGCAAGCTTGCACCGCTGCCTTATTTCGTTTCCGTTAGGTATATCGCTACACACAAAACGCACACACGAAGCTGACACGCGAAATCAAAGAGGAAGAAACACCGGACAGGACAGGACTAGGAATGCAGGGCATCGCAGGGAGATGTACTCGAGATAATAACAGGATAATCCCCGATTCAATGATTTCGTTTTCGGTACGTAAATCGACTCGATTGCCGAAAAATGAGACCCCGTGAAAGAATGGACAAAGGACGCGTGCGCAGAGAGAAGATCTCAAAAAAAAATCGCGAGAAGATACGCTCTTTTCTCTCTAGGGAGGTGGGAGAGAGAAGCATAGTTAGAATTAAGGGTTTACGATGCATAAAAAAAAAAAAGAAAATTCGCGCACGCGCTTTTTCGTAAACAAGAGGAAAAGGAAACGAAGGAGTAAGAAAAAAAAACACGAAACGTTTTGGATCTACTGTAGGGAAGGGGTACTACCACGTGGGAGGTCCGAAATCGATGTCCAGTGGTGGGCGTAGGCACAACGGATTCCACAATGGGCACCACGGGTCGGGCGCGGGCATGACGGCCGTGGAGCATAACGGCCACCATCCACCGCGAGAGCCGCGAAAAGAAGAGAGCACTCTCGTCAGACGGAGTTTCCGAAGGTGTGGCGACGAGTGGCGGGCCGACAGTAGGAGGTGCGTTTCAAGGAGGCTGACGATCGTGCGCTGCTTTTTTTTTTCACTTTTTCGCCGATCTTAATGAGCTTCCTACAATAAACTATTATTTAAGTTTTTAAGTCTTATAAGAAATTAATCAATCACAATCGAATGTGAGAAGGACAATCGATTATGATTGGTCAATATAGCTTAGAACTTAAAGCTTAGGTAATGACTGATGCTTGGTTTATTGATTCAGTCTTAAGTCCCCCTCAAATCTTAAAATTCAGCCAATAAGGCCTGTTGAAATCTGTATTCTATTGGCTGAATTTTAGAATTTTAGGATTAAGACCGAAGCATAAATCAGGCATTATTGTAGAAAGTCTCTAAGGCTGAAGCACAGATTTCTTCATAACGCATAAGAAAACATAAAGCATAAGAAAATCAAGTAATCAGAATCATCGATATTCATATAGTTGATTTTTATACTTAAGATTGTTTTAAGTACAATCTAAGATTGTACGAACTGATTAGATAGCCATCTTAAGACATTAGTTAAGGTAATCTTGAAAGACTATGAAAGGAAAGAAGACAAGGATTATGGTTGGTTTATTTTCTTATACGTTATGTGTTATGCAAGACTGTGCTCCTGCTTTTACGCGATAAAACGCGACGTATCGCAAACGAAAACGGAAAATGTTTAACGAATATCTCGCGGAATGTCTCCATCGCACAAGTTCGACGTCATGAAATGGTTATTTTTTTTTTAATTTACTGTAACACGGAAACGATGCCGTTATTGACTAAGAAAATAACGCGAAAATAACAATTATCTTTTACTTTTTTATTTTACTAACTAAAAAATTATAAAATAATCATTTTACATTTTATAATTTAAAAGATCCTATATAAACATATTGAGAAATTGAATATAAATATAGTATCTATTATTGAAACTATGATGTAATTCTACGCGCTTTACTTGAAAAATTTTTTATGGATGAATGAACTTTTACGATTGGGGATTTTTATCATTACACTTTACTAAAATCGCGTTAATTGAAGATATAGAAAAAACAATGTTCTGCTCGGGATACATATCATAAGCCGATATCATATATGTGAGTTGTGTTATCGTGGCGGATCACACTTCGAGCTCGATCACTCGGATCAAATCGTGAAATCGGAATCGCGGCGACTTAATACGACAAGACAAACACACACACACAGGCACCAACCACTTATCGTTCTCGTGTCTCTGTGTGTATGTGGCGTGTCCATCAGGTTCACGGAGAGAAGGGGGAAAAAGACAGTGCGTTTTGACGGTGGGACCAATGTCGGCGGCCCTCAGGAGGAGGAATGGTCTTGGGAGGCCGATCGGCAGGGTAGCCAAGACAGCGCGACCAAAGACTCCGGGATAGACACTTCTAGCACCTTCACGAGCAGTGAAGACAGCAACAGGGGCGATCTGCCCAAGGTACGAGGCCAGGTTACAAACGAGTAACGTCAACCGGCTCGAAAAAAAATAAATAAATAAAATAAAAAGAAAAAGAAAATAATTTTAGAGAACGCTTCTCGAGTTGTAGCGAATTGTAGATCGGAGTCGATCTGTCATGTAGAAAACGGAGTCCTACACACGCGCGTGGATAGACAAGAGTTTAGGAACAAATCGTATTCGCCGGTGAATCGAGTAAAAGGGGTTTTTTCAGCAGCGCTTTTTGTTACGATCGCGCCCGATCGGGAATGAAAACGGTACTTCATCTCGGTAATGCTTACTCTCCTCCGCGTGCGATCTCCAGGCGCTAATCGCGGCGGATCCAAAATGGAATACGTCGTCCAAAGTGGAATTACGATTGTTTTTCTTTCTCGCTCCTAGCTTCGATAGAATAGCGGAAAGGTGCATTGGAGAGGTGGCTTGCTAATTGATGTAATTAGCGCGCAGCACTTGTAATTAGTTACTTTCGGATTACAATATGTACCGTGTGCCAGGAGAGCCGAAGTTTCAGGGAGTGAAGAATTGCGCAATTGGTTGCGCTGAGACCATTGATACCGATCGATGTGTGAACTGAAAGAGACAGAGAGAAAGATATATATATATATATATATATATATATATATATGTGTATATATTACATATGCCGTAATTACGAAATTATGTTTGAACGTTTGATTTTTTTTCATCCCATCTGTGCTGACAAGCAGAGAGAACCTCTTTTGCTCGATTAACCTTAAACTTCGTGCTTAAAGGCTTGTGTGCTTGTATTCGTTTCGAGGTTCGTTTGTATGATTTGTATCGGCTTTCTTTGTACAACTTACAGTATTTGACATAAAATTCAAGCTTATTTGGAGTCCCAAAAAGCTGAAGTCACGGAATATCATTCACTTTCAACTTTTAAATTGACTTATTATCAAATAACCGATTATGCTATTGGTTTATGCACTGGTTTATGCACATATTGATGTAATTAGTAAAAAGACAAAAATTTTTTTACTGATTGCCATTCATAGTATTCTGTGAATTCAAAAGTTTTAAGTAGAAAATTATCTTCTGTACAATTCTCTTGCGTCAGGCTTCTTTCGATTCCATTTCATCGTGCCTCTTTTACCTAAAATCTGCTGTAATTTTCTTCGAGTTTCGCAATGACATAGATTTAATAGCGACGGAAGATTTATGTACTTTTAAATAATGAATATAATTTCTGACATTCATTTCTCTTTTACGCCACTTCCAAATTAAGGTACGATCGCCCAATTAAGTTTTCATGAGTTACATTTAATGTATAAGAAATATGCAGATAATCGATTCAGTATTCGGTATGTAAACTGTCCTAGAAATATGTACCTAGAGAAAGACAAAAAAATGATGCTTGATGTTATTATACATAAAGCTCATTTTGCTATTTTTATTCATCAATATAATATAAATGTATGCGTCTGTGTGTGTTTGATTAATAGTGTGGAAATAAAACATTCTGTATAAACGAATCAATATTCAAATAACGAAAAATGGATAATAAGTAGTAAGCACGATTTGATCATTGATTATTGTATATCTTCTTCTATTAAAAAAAAATTTAGAAAAATTTTATCGAGATCTAAAATGAAATAAAATTATATAGACAGTTATAAATACTTCATGAAGATTATTTTCGATTTGATATCTATTTTTGTCGAAATTAGCAGAAAATAACATTGATCGATGCTTTCAATTCTTCAAATGGAGAAGGAACACGATAACGATATAAAACTTAATTTCTTTGCAGTTATTGATAAATAAATAAAGATTTATTTATCGTTTTGAAAGTAAATTATTTAAACGTTAAGAAAATTAAATAAGTATTAGACATGCTAACTAATTATAGAATATCCAGAAATATTTTACGACTGCAATTCTAGATTTAAATATTTTTACAAATTCGTATAAAGTTTCTGTACGAATGGATGAAAGATTGCGTGCACTGCTTATTGTTTGATAGATTAAGAAGATAGGCTACAGAGATCGCGGTCCAATTATACGAAGCAAATAACCAAGATTAAATTCCCTGGATAAACAGTCGACAATCGGATAATTTATTTGGCAACGACTTACATATCTCTTGAAGCAACTCGATCGGGATCAATCTTTTTCACTTCTATTTTCCAAACAAGTCACGTAACTCGAGACTTGCTTCTATTTTCTCAGAGGCAAAAGTGGAAACTGATTGCGATGCGTGAAGGTAAAAACGAGGAAACTAAACACTATCGAGCGCGATTGATTCTACTGACTTCGAATAAATCGAAGGAGGAAGGTATGAGACTTGATGCGGAAATTAATTTGTGCAATTACATCCGATCGATAATTGTGTCGCGTCCTGACAGATGCAGATCTTATTCAATAAAAATGCATTGCGATTATATCTTTGTTAACTGTGTATTTTAGTTACTTAGAAAATTTCACGTGATTCTTTCGCGAGGCAAATTACATCTAAAATGATCCAATTAAAGGATTGGCAAAGTTGTCAGTTCTCAAAAGAAAAACGTATCTGTTTCATAATTAATGAAATTGGATCGCGGCCAAAGGATATCGCAACTGATGACTTGACAACCTCGTTAGTTGTCGTCGATCAGTTCTGAGCAAAGAGTTTTTTAATATCTCTTCAATTATTACGATTTCGGTTATATTACTATTGTACTGTTGAAAGAAGTTTGTATAATACTATTGTTTAATCACGAACAACATACTTAATTGTCTTCTGGTATTTAATCTTGCTAAGCATTGCGTTTCGAATATTATCTGACAAGAAGTTCTTTCGACTTGCATTACAACATGATCATAAACATTGTTATTACAACGATTAAAATTACTTTTTAAATATTTTACTGGCGTAAAAGTAGAAATGGATTATAAAATGATTGAATCTATTAAGAAATTTCAGAAATTTGAGCTTTCAAGAGTATACGATTGATTATGTAGATTTTACTTTTTAATTTTTCAGTAATGTCTAGTATTGCTATTGTTAAATCCGCTATAATAAAAAAATATAAAAATTTTACGAATAAAAATTTGAGTTAAAATACTGTCTTACAAGACTTCGGGTTTTCTATGAATCTCGTATTAGATATTGAGAAGCTCAACATTTGATAGGACAGAAGCCAAAAAGAGGCGAACCCCTTTCCCTAAAGTAGATCCACCTGGTGAATCGTGTCGTTCTCAGATAGAAATACATCACGCTCAGGATTTTTACGCATATTGACGACCACGCAGTGTTATTTGCATGTCTGCAATACATGTATATCTATAATTTTTTCTAAGTTTTCCGGGGATCTTTGGACATTAAAAAATGGGACAGGTGCGAGATGCATGCCGTATGGAATGCCTAGGTATTGTAATATTTGCTAATCACGCATGTAGCGCATGAAGCAATGGTTACTATTCGCTTTTATATGTTTCATGTTACAACAGCATGGGTTGTTTGTTGTTCTAAATTTTTCGACGTGCCTAGATCGTCGAAAATCATAAAGACCACTTTTTTTGTTGAGAGGATAGCGAAAGATTTCGTGAAAGTTAAAAACATGAAGCTTTTACTTGTTAGAAACAATTTATTTAAAATAGTCAATTAAAGTTGTTTCTATTTTCTAATTAATTATATTGTTCTTTTTTATATATCGACACACCTCGTATCCTCTCAAATTTTATGCTAGTTTCAAAATTGTATATTTGTATCTTACAACATTTTTTAACCTCAAATAGTGCAAGAAAAATGTGTTGCAAGACGCAAAGCATTTCTCAATAGTATTTATAAACTGATGTGTGTTACAATTGTTTTCTATTAGTTGTGTTTTAATTAGTAAATATAGATCAATAAAATGGAAATACGTCAGGATACTGGAAACCGATGAAATTATACAAGTTTTTTTATAAACATAAATGAGTTTCTAGAATATGATTTGTAATTAATTATTGTAATTAATTTTACAATAAAATAGTATATTTCATAATTATATTAAGTCATACTGGTTATTAATTAATGTCACATAAAATATCTCAGATTTTATTAAATTTTCTTATGTAAGCTCAGACCAGAATCCGGACTATCATTCCATATGTATAATTAATGGTTTATGAAGGTATAACACTCATTATCAGTAAAGAAATACTATCCGCGCTCCGTAGCATCCATTATCCTGGCAAGCGAGCGAGGACGGTCAGAAGATCATCGGCCACATGGTTTTACGAAAATCGGCCGGCTCCGGAAGCTGTAGTAGTATACTCGGACTAAAAGTTGTCGGTGGCAAACTATTAGAAGATGGTTCCATGGGCGCTCTGATCGAGAAAGTGAAAAAGGGTAGCACGGCGGACGTAGAAGGTCAACTTAGACCCGGTAAGATTATAAAGTTCGGATCAAGCAATTCGGAGAATTTTTTAATCGTCCGAGTCTTATCTATTTACGATGAAATTATAATAATACGTGATGATAAACTTTGTTACGAAATATATTTACTATAAATTGCAAAATTTTTATCGCTCTACTTCAAAAAAATCATAATCGGAAATTGATTATTAGTTTTGCATTAATTAATAAATTTTGTAATCCGTACTTTCAACTTTGATGCTTTGAAAGCGCACGGTTTATCGACAGCACTCGTAACAATCGCGAACAAACCGTTTCCATTCCCACGACCGTCCATAAGAACGAATCGAAGCTCGATCCCTTGCGGCTGTTTCAGGTGACGAGGTGATCGCATGGAATGGAAGGTCCCTTCAAGGCAAAAGCTTCCGGGAGGTTTACGACATCATCGCCGAATCGAGATTGGAGCCACAGATTGAGCTCATAGTTGAGAGAAAGTTGTCGACAACGGGCATGGCGCCTGCAGGACCAGGCCCATCGACGCCCATGACGTCCAGGAGAATCGTTGCTCAGAGTCAGTGGAGACAGAAACACGAAACCATCTCCGGGCCTCCGACGCCGCATCACAAAGGTGACTATACACAGAGCACGTTTCGTTTCCGGCCGTCTTTCGACTTGATTTCGCTTCTATGTATCACAAATGTCGTGATCTAGATTATTCTATCATCGACTCGTTTCGCTCAAACTCGGAATATACTTGTAACATATTTTTTTTTTATAAAACTCTAAATATACTTATTATCAATTTGATATAATATAGTAGTCTTGCATGTGGGCTTTTAGTTTACCGAGCATTATTCTAATAAACATTTTAATAAGCATTACAAGAAATTATATATATAAAATTATATATACCCGCAGAACACAAACAGTAACATTACATTAATGTTATAATTTTCTACTCAATAATGTGTTATACAATATGTGTTATATTACTATTATATTTATACTATTATATTGAATAAGAAATTATAACATTGTTGTAATGTTATTGTTTGTATTCTGCAGATATACACAAATGATAATTACACAATTAAAAGGGATGAAATCGTTTTAGGTAGATCGGCTTTCATTCTTCTCAGGATGTCAATTTGGATGTAGCAATAAAGAGTTAGAAAAGAATATATTAGGAAGATGTGTTGTTTTAAACTGAATGTGATTATTATAGAATCAGAAGTATTTTGTTTGAAATGCATTTACATCTTCCTCTTAGTTGAAGTCAAAGAAAATATTAACGTAGTTTGTTTCATTAAAAAAAATTTTTCCTTAAAAATCTTTTTGTACTATTTACTAGGTAAGATTTATAGGGAAGATGAAATGACAATAAGAAAATCAGCACAAATTAAAAACAGACGGAAGAGTTGAAAATTAATTATTTTGATTAATAAAATATTTATTAATTAAATCTCATTATATTATCAAAACAGTGCACTGTGCCTCTCGTTGCTAACACTGCGTTACATATCGCATAAGTATACGTATTAAGCATATGAAAAATAACATTATGCTACGAATTACATTTTTCGCATTTCAGGTCTTAAGA
>Ga0157364_1003078_pt1 | contig 16020 bp, 4 predicted proteins | sample AttsexASBM2_FD_111476 | JGI IMG/M metagenome (GOLD analysis project Ga0157364, IMG submission 111476) | Fungus gardens microbial communities from leaf cutter ant in Ribeirão Preto, State of São Paulo, Brazil - Atta sexdens ASBM2 | ecosystem: Host-associated > Fungi > Mycelium > Unclassified ...
GGTGTGTGTGTGTGTGTGTGTGTGTGTGTGTGTGTGTGTGTATGTGTGTGTGTGTGTGTGTGTGTGTGTGTGTGTGTGTGTGTTAGACTTCCGAGCACACCAGCCGGCTCTACTTCCCGGAGGAAGACGCTGGGTTACCCCGAGGGTGAACCCACAGTCGCAGCTGCTCGAGAACCACGATAATTATCTTCGGTCGCTATGCACCCTATTGTTCCGTGAACACTCCGCCCTCCGCATATTCTATAAATCGGAGGAAGCTACCATGCACCTGGACACGAGGGAGGAAAGGAGATAAAAGCATATTCTTGTATCTGTTTTAACGTCGCGAATAATTTGCATTAAACGTTATTAATTATAAAACGCTCACTTCGCATTTAAAATAAAACTTGATATTTTATTGAGAATATTTTTCTGAAAAACTTGAAATGTCGCAAAAAAATAAAATGTTACGTAAAAAGCAAAGATTAATTATAGAATACTGTCGCTATCGAGCGATGCAATATTGTTAGATCGATGTCGATACGTAAATTTTACGTTCAAGAAGCTAAATGTCCAAATTGATAATGGACCAAATTTTTGAAAGCTTGTCTTTGCTTTAACATATGGCAAATTGGATCCTCTAATGACACTGAAAGCTTAGCGGTGAATGTACATAAAATTTGCAATATCCTTCTAAAATAATAAAAAATCATGCGTAGATTAATTTAACAATATTTGCATCAAGTATTCTTTCTAACAAATATGTTTCTGCGATGCAAAGTTAGTAGTAAGAGTAAATAATAGTAATTAATAAAAAAAAAGTAGATATAAAAACTAGGTATAAAAATAGATAGTTCAAGAATGAGAAAAATCATGATACTAATAAATATGCGGAATTAATGTGACTTTGATATAGCGTTACGATCATTAGTTTTATGTTCGCCTTAGCGAATGAGTGCCTTTTGCGTTTGTTCAGAGACATAAGAATAACCACGACAACAGCATCACTATAAGGAAACGCGCCCCTCAAGTTCTCTTACGATGCTAATGAGATTCGGTTCCTTTTGATTTCGGTACCTCATCAGTCACACGCACAAGATATTTCTCAGCTGATTTTACGTGCTTGAAGAGTCTCAAGGCGCCATTCACCAAACGGATTCTTCCTTGCTGATAACTTACAATACAAGTATGTAAAACTTCAACGAGTTCATGCCTTTCCTGTGCAATGCCGTACTAACAATTGGACATTCACATCCCTTTTCCTTTCTTCAGACCTTTTTTTCCCTGACTTCTCTTTACATTTCGTTTCGCGACTCGACCTGTGTCAAATATGTCATATTTTTCTTCGAAATTACGTGAGCACGTTATGAAGTATCATTTTATAAATAATTGTCTTGTCATCATGTGTCATATCGCCATGTTCGTACCTGTAATTTATTGATATAGTGCGCGAATAGTGAGGTAATGCATATGGTATATTACATCAGCACAGAGAGTAATAACACCTTTTCCTTAGGTACATCTGCGACATAGTTCTGTATGTAAATCTCTCTCTCTAATTCATTATATTTGGCTGTTTCGTATTATTTGCGAACGTCATTTGTCTATCATTCCTTGAGTTTATACATATATTGTCTCCCTTTATGTTCTTTTTTGTAACTTTTTTTTCTTTAATTTTTCTAAATTTTTGTTCTGTATTTGCTATAATTTATTTGTTCTTAGACCTTAGAGACCTTAGAACGATAATAAATGCCTTATCTCCCTTTATCAATCTTTTTTTTTGTCTTTCTTTCTCTTCATTTGAAGCATATTATTATAAATGTTCCCTGTGCCTATGTGGAGTCGTAGGAATGCAAAGAAATCAAGGGTAAAGCATTGCGAAAATCGCGCCCCGAGCGGAACCGCCGCCTCCGGATTCCCATGCCATGTTAATGAGTCTCATAAAATATAGCATACTCCAGTGAATCGAATAACTCGCTGATAACGTGCGTAACGTGTGAACGTGGCGTATTCAAGTATCGTGCAAGTCATAACATCATATATTTTGTGTTCAATTTTTTACTCTTATTATACACGCAAAAACTTTACGATCTAATGCATTGCAAAATATACATTAATTGCGCAGAAAAAATTCAACGACAACTTTGATTATTTTCTGTAACACTTAATCGATTTCATATTTCTTGAATTAGTCAAATTTCTATTTCACTTAACTTCCTCTCCCTTAACGTATTTAGATTTTAAAGAAGAAAATATTATCAATTGTAGTTATTTTATAAAATTATAATTAATTATAATTATATTAGCATTTAAAAAATATATCTACTACAATACAAATAATTCTTATTATTTAAGTAATAACTAAAATAAATATATTATTTAAGTAAAAACTTTAACCGATAATCAATAATAAAAATGACATCAAGAAAATGCAAGAAATAATAGATTCTAATTTTTACGAAGTATAATTAAGTTTAATTTTAGAATAAGTTGATTGAAAACTTCTTGTTTTTTACGACGAAATCTATTAACTATAATAAACAGAAGAAATATTTTTTTTGTGTACGATATCTTCTATGAATTATATTTTTAATTTTACTTAGATAAATATCGCGTAAATGTTCGAGCAATTTGCTATTTCCAGCTTGACCTTAGCAAAAAAAGATCTCTCATTCTTTACTACTTGCATTCTATTGTTATGAAATTGCAAATTCACGTTGTGAAAACTGATTTTATTCGGTGATATTTTTTAACCAAGCGAATCACATATTATAATACTCATGAAATCAATATCGAAATTCTGTGCTTTCGCACGACAATTACTATCTTGATCGTTCTTCCTCGCCCTGCATTCGCGCTTTATGGATCCAGCCAATAATTAGTCCAATGTCTCTCGTTTAACAGGAGCTCGAATAGCGCTTGAAATTACGCTACACCCGAGATCGTAACATGAGAATTTCAGAGAATTTTAAAGATAATAGGAAAATACCTGCAATTATTCTCTTTATTAGCAATTATTCCCTCTTTATGTATCTCATTCAATTTACGTAAAAATGATTTGAAAAATGATTCAAGATTATTTAAAAAAAAACTCATCATTCTTACAGATTATGCAATTAAATTTTTCCTCATGCGGTTTATCATATTAATAAGAAATACAGAGATATCGAACACAGTTTTTTCTCAAATGAATAATAATTTATTCCTATATTCAGGTAAACTTAATCAGACATTCTTTTGTTGCGTTAATACATTTTTTAATGATCTTTATCAGATTACTTCTATAAAATTATTCGTGTCTGAATTTTGTGATTGAATACATTTTTTTCTCTGATTAATTGACAACCGATCATTAACTTTAATTCTGTTGCTTATCTTATAAGAGAATTAATGTAAATATGTATAAACATGTATATATTTATTTACAACACTTATATAATTATCTCGCTAATTATCTCGGCTTTAAGAATAAGATTAATTTGCAAAAGTGATAATTGCAATAATTTTCATAATAATGGAAATCAATCTAATATTTTTGCAAATGTATTCTATAAAATATGTTCAATCTTCGAAAAGAACACGTACCTTAGTAAATACAGTCAACGCGTAGACGATGACAATAGTCAGCATCACGCATCGATTGCGGATTAGTTTTCGGCGATTATCCATTGTCTTTTGAATTCTATTCTTCGTGCTTGCCACTTCAATCAAAATCACTTTTTTTTTTCAAAAATTACAGTATATTCATAACTTTATCTGCATTGCAGGATATATTCAAATAAGAACAATGATCTCACGCTTTGATCTCGATTTAAAGAGGGAAAACAGAATAATTTACGATTGAATTAACACAAACGCGGATAAAATGATTTTTATGGCACTCAGAATTTAGGATAAAATATTTCTACGTGAGCCAAGAATAAAATTCGTTCAACTGATCGTCGTAATGTTACCTCGGTGGAGGTTCAACGTGAATTGAAAGGAGTGCATCGGTGCAGCTGTTACTGTTGAACACGCGCCCGGTCACGTGGCCCTTCATGTCCCTCTCCGCCTTTAGGACCCGAATCAAGTCATCCAATATTCGAATTTTTGTAGAGAGACCGTATATGTGGATAGACTGCTAGATATATTGATACTATTGCGGCACTCAAACTCTGTTACATTTGCAAGAATTCTTTTATAAGACATTTAGCAAATTTAATTTGTGATAACTGAAAATAAAACGATAGTCTTTGCTGATCGTGCGATCAAATTCTATGATTAAATGCATTTTCTCAGATTAATTGATATTCGATTATTAACTTAACTTTGTTATAAAAGAATTAATGTAGCTTGTAAGTATATGTATATTTATTTACACAACAAACTATAATTATATTGGTTAACTTATTAGAATAAGATTTGTGTAAATTTGTATCTTGCAAATGTAAAAAAAATGTGAGGGAAAATTGTGAAGCTTTTAAACGTTTTAAAAGAAAATTATTAATAGTAAAATTATTAAATACTGACAATATTCGTTTAATTAAGTGTACGAAGTTAATATGTAAATTCTTATTGAAATAAATAAAAATCTCTCGAAAAATCGATCGCTAATTAGTACTTATATCAGTTATCTTGCATTCGTTTTACCAACAGCTGAACGTTTCGTAATGTATTGTTCGAATTTGCTGTTCATTATTGCACATTAAAATAAATTTGCTATTCATTATTGCACATTAAAATAAATAATCTGTGAAGTGTGCATTCTTTTACAATTGGACAGCAAATATTCACGACATAATTAGTACTGAGTCGAGAAAATTTGTTATTCACAAATAATAACAAATAATTAAAACATAATTTTCTAAAACAAATTATATACTACCGTTTATAAATTTAGGAACACTTGCAATTTTTTTTGCATTTTACGAAATTAAAATCTCAGGAAAAAAATTCGCAAGTTGAATTTATGAAAGTAGTACATGTGCAAAAAAAATGCAATAATATCGATAATTCTTGACTTTACATGAATAGATAAAACTATATTATTTCGATTTTTAAATGCAATTTTTTATTCGTATCAAATCGCACGATATGCAATAATATTTTCTCCAACGTGGAAATATTGGAAAATAATATGTTCTTTTCTCCTCAGAATTTTTGTTCGAAGCATTTTTCGCAATAAATGATCGAGAAATAGAGAAACATCTAATTTAAAACTTGATTCCATCATATTTTGAACGAATATATCCCATAAATAACAATCGCCTGTGTCCACTACACTGGGTACCATTATATCCTATTGTATCAATTACTTATTATATGAGCTATTTTCTCGTTACTCGATATTATCGATGTAAAAGATGAAAGCAATCCATCAAGTCATAAAGTTTTTTTTAGGTAGAAAAATCTAAATAAAATCAAATTTAAAGTTAAAAAAATATCAAGAATAGCTATTGCTAGAAAAACAAAAATCATGTTTTAAAAAATTTAATGTCTTTTTCCTTTTCTTTTAATTGGCTTTCGCCTATTCGATAAAGGCGTTTATCAGAAATTTAAAAAAAATTAATAAAAATTAATAAAAATTAATAAATGCCCCCATCAAAGCAAAACGAAACGTTCACTTGACAGAATGTCAATATGCATAAAAAAGTATTTAAATACAGCCACCCGTGAGAAAATATAACATACACGATGTAGAGACCAGGCTCTAGAGATGTGTACTGTATCTCAAAATTATATAGATATTTTCTCAGAAAAGGAAATGAATACACATTAATGAAATATTAGTGCTCATAATTATTATATACAATTTTTTTTTAATTTATAGAATATTCTTTTATTTTCAGTATTGCTTTTCTCGGTAGACGTAAGCCCGGTATCACAAATGTGAAAGATTAGTAACTTTAATCTCGGTTTAACTTACTATCTTACCTTCTTCTATTTATAAAAATAAGAGCTAGAATAAAAATTAATTGAATTGAGATTAAAATTAAACTACATTATTAGGTAAAAAGATAAATAGTTTAAGTTAAATTGAGATTAAAGTTAATCTTAAACTTTGTGGATCGGATCGTAATAAATTTTGTATTTTCTGATCTTATTGTTATAGTAACTGTGTTTTATTAGAAAGAGAACGCAATATATTCAGTATATTGAGATCGCATCTTTCATCATTCATCTCTTTAATAGGCTATTTAAATTTTACATGTAGGCCCAGTTGCATCAATGTTATTTTAATTTTAAGCGAGGCTTAAAATTCTTTTTGCCTCTGTCTCTTTTTGGTTTTAAAACGAGGTAGAGAGAGTTTTAAGTTTCGCTTAAAATCAAAGTAACGTTGGTACAACCGGGCCTAAGAATTACAAATACAAGTTGCTCGGAAAGTAATTAATAGAAAATCATTAGAAAATATGATAGTCAGATACAATCACATAACATTTCTTCCTTATACATTTACAATATACATTTATGTTTTGAGTATTGAAATAGATTTATGAATCGTTTATATTCTCCACACATAAAATAAATATGCATAAATGTATATAGTGATAACAAATCACCATTTAATTCGTTCTTTATTTTGTTATTTTATTATAATAATGTTATTTTATATTATAGGCTGGTTTGTTTGAAGCAATTACTATCACCAACAAAATAAATTATAAAATAGGAAAAACAGAAAACGGAAGTGATAGCAATTAACATTTGATAGATAGAGCAGAAAGAAATGGAAATGATGAATGATGACAAATCGAATCGCATAAAACAAGATCATATTCAGAATATCATGAAAGAAATCACACCAAGTATAAAAAATCAAAGCAATGGCATCAATGGATGCACAAAAAATGCAGACAAAAACGAACACTATGAACTTGCAGAGGCAAAAAATAGCGTTAAATACATCAAACATTTTGTAACAAAAATGAAGCCTATAATCGATCAGAATTCTGCGAAACCGAAAGATTATGATAAATGGACGGAAGAAGAACAAGTCAAACATATTGTAGATAACATAAAAACATATATGCCAAATATACCGCAATCCTTATTATTTTTTATATCAGGCACATTATATCGAGGAGATTGTGGTCGAAATTCGATGGACAAACCACTCTGGCTGGACATGGAAAAATTCCAGAGAGGTCAAAAATTCGTGCTAGATTATTTTGTGTCAATTTCTTTTGCTAATTTAATATCGCTTTTCCAGATATTCGCTTTTACAGGTGCTCTTGAACCGCTCATCTTCAGTCAAAAATCTCACACGCCGTATTTAGCGTTTAAAAGGTAGATTGAAGATTTTGTAGATCAGTAGTTATAGTCTGTTCTTGTACTTTAAGATCATCTTTAAGAATGTCTTAAGATGCTAATGCGACTCTGCGATTGACTTAAGGCAGTCTTAAATAAAAACTGACTATGAAATCGAATCGGGGCTTGTATTTATAGCATTTCTGCTAAAGAATTGAAATTAATGAAACTATAGTCAGAAGTGGAATAGGTGAAAAATTCATAATCACGATTTAAATGAACAATTCTTACTCTTGAGAAAAAAACATTATGATATTCAACTTTGAAATTTACAACAACTAACAACTGAGCCTTGAAGCGAAAAAAATAAGAAAAAATATAGACAGAAACATAGGCATATCTTTGTAAGTTTTTATTTGATTCTAAATCAGATGTTATTGTTTTATTTCCATTACAATACAAATAATTAAAAAATGTAACGTATTTATGTCAGTACTATATAAATATTATACCAAGAGAAATGATAAAAATTGGAATATTTTTAAAATATTTGAAAATTATATATTATTAAAATATTTTTTTTAATGTTCAGAAACATCACATTATTACATAATATTTTCATGGTATTTCTAAATTATATGAAAACATTAAAATTCATATAAAATCAATATTAAAAAATGTTGTTTGTTGCTTACTAAGATATGTTATAATATATGTATACCTAATACATTATTTATGTTATAAAATCAGATTAATTTATAACAGATTAATCTAAAGAGATTGAAATCTCTTTAGATTAATCTGTTATAAATTAATCTGATCTGAGAAAAACATGAAACAGACTATTTGCTAAAAGAATTCAATAGATCGAATTAATTAGAAATAGTCGGTTGAATTGACTAGAGCATTTGATTAGAACTGGGATTTACTTGCACATTTCAGCCGATTTTCAGATTGGTTCCTGTCCCATACTTCCCATATTTAATTGACGTCGATTCGAATAATTATTTCTAATAGAGATATAATTTATTAGCTTTATTATTAAGCTTTATTTTCATCGAATTAAGTATTTAAAATTTAAATTATTTGTTTTTAAAATTTAAATAATAAGTTAATTATCTAATAAATTAATTATTAATTCATTAGTTTTTAAACCTAATTACAGAAATCTAATATTAATTAACAATACGAATTTGTGATAATTACTACTGATTAATTTTATTAGGATTAAATATGAAAACATTTTTGAGTATTCGACATCATTTGTATAGCATCATTATTTTTTAACCTTGGTCGAAATAAAGAAGTTCAATTCACAATCAAGTCATGTGTTTTATGAAAAATGTTGCACAAATTTGTCAATTGGAATTTCTGTGACTAATGTTGTACAATTAAATTTTGCACAATAAAACGTCTTTCGTGTATGGAATTTTAATTTATGCAATATTGCATGATTAATCGTGAAAGAAACTTTTAATGACTGAATCAGGTTTGATTGCTACATCCGGCATTTTTTATACAATTCCCATATAGAGTTTTACATCGGTCTAATACTGGTCTGGACCAGTATTATGACTGCCATAGTTCAGATACTGGCAAACTACTAGCCTAATACTGACTAAATACTGCACTGAAAAAAAGGATTGACTGCTGCAGCAAATTAGATGATAAAATATGGCATAGTATTTTTAATTGATTGCAGCAGTCAATTAAAAATGCTATGCCATATTTTATCATATAATTTGCTATAGCTAATCTTTTTTTTCAGCGTGAATAATAATTTTAGTACTGACAGATGGTATTGGTCCAGACCATTTTAGCCAGTCATTTACCAGTGCAGATGGTCCTGTACTGGCTGACAGAACTTTAGCTGTCATTTGATAATTAGTCATTTGTCAGTGATGGCCCAGTACTGGTTGACAGAATCTTGGTCATCGGTTTTGACAACCGTTTAATAGTGTTGATTTCATTATAACTGTTGACAATCCTACGAGTTGAAAGTTTGATAATTACATTTGATAATTAGTTTCCAATTATCATTGAAGGTATTTGTCTACGTCTTGTTATATAAAAAGTTGGATGACGGAAGATCCGTGGACTGTGGGCACGCGAGCATATAACGATATACAAACTGTGCGTAGAATGCACCGTGCAATCCGATTGAAACTTTGTGAAAAAGATACTGAGGAGATCGAAATGGCTTCTAAAATTCCAAATCCATGGTGTCCTAATAGAGAAACAATTTTAGAAGATTTATCTTCCTGTCCATATCCGACTATAGAAAATGGTTGTATCAACATACTGATCAAACTCACAGGGTTGAATCAAGCAGATATGGCAGCCACGCAATTTGCTTTCATAGGGATGATTTTGTTGTATCCTCAAGAATTCGGCATTTATGTTAGCGATGAAGATATGGCAGCCTTTTGCCACACATGGAGAGGTCTAGGATATCTTCTTGGCATAGAGGATCAGTAAGTAATAGTTTCCAAAAAAGTTTTTCATTCCTCGAATATTTTCCTCATTTGAAAAATTCTATATCTCATTGGAATTCTCGTATTTGATGGAAACATATAAATGTCTAGATACAATTTCTGTCGCGGAAGTCTGAAGGAAATTAAACAAAGATCACGCGACTTCATCGAAGTTTGGACGAAGTCCTATTTGAGGCAAGCACTGCCCGAATGGGAACATATGTTGAGATGCATAATAGAAGGTTCTTTTTATTTTATGGGATTTTTCACATTCAAGATGGCACTACTGTTTCTCACCAATTTATTGAACATAGATATGCCACGTATGCGAAGTACGCTCACTTATTGTGAACGGTTTAAACTCATTATAAGTCAATAGTGAGTAGAACACAAGATAATAATTAAGTATAACGCGCAAAAAAATCCTTGTCAAGTTAGAAAACGAAAAGTTAATTATTAACAAAACAAACTTAACGACTTAGACTATTTCTCATAAATAAACAAAGATCAAATATTTCAATTTCAGCTAATCAATCGATTTAATAAAAAAATTTTTATTACTTGAAAAATCTTTATTATGTATGACAATTTATTTATGTAGAATAAAAATGTAAAATTTATATGTTTGAAGAATTATATGATAGGCTACTATCGCAATGTATTATATCAAGATTCGTTTGTAGGATATAGACTGTAAAAAATTAAAGTGTAATGCGAAATTTTATTGTACTTTTATTACTCATTTAAATTAAGTTTTCGCTCACAATAATAATATTTATAATGATTTCTTTCTATGATTTTAGTTCCATACCCTATATTATGAGGATACGATTTATAAGAGAGTTTCTGACTAAGAAATTTTATGAGAAAATGGATGAAGCAGTCAATTATAGCCCTAAAAAGCATATGGAACTTAAAAAGAGATCTCAAAAGACTTTAGCTGAGGGCCTATAATATTTATATACAGACTCAGAGTTTTACTTATATACATTATTAGATATTAGTTAATAAACATTAGCATTAATAGGTATTAATATAATAGTAGATATCAATGTAAAATAATATTATAACATAATATAATATAATAGATCATATTGTAATATTAGATCATATTGATAGCTTAAGTTATGGCTAAATTATGGAATAATCAGTAAAAATACGAAAAAATGTGTGTTATTCACACTTAAACTTTTTCATATAAATCAGAATATCATTTATAACATTTCTATGAAATATGTAAGGCTAAAGTACTTTATATAATAAAAAAAATCCCATTAACACAAATAGAATAAAAATTATTTTACTTTTATTTTTACTATTAAGAAATACTAAGAAACATTTATATATACGTTTAAAAAAATATATATTTGTATAAAAAAATTTTTTAAATTATTTTACATTAATTGTTTAAATTAATTACTTAATACAAATAATCAGATTAACAGCAAGAAGAAAATGCGAAATTCATTTATTTCATTATTTCTCTAAATTCATTTTTATTATTTTTATTTCTCTAAATATTTTATAATAACTAATACGATAACTAAATATTGCGCTATTTGGAATACAACAGTTTCTATAACTTAAGTAAGACAGCAAAGTAAAATCAAATATTATAAAATGTATTATAAAATATGTATTATAAAATAAGTTATAACGTAAGTTTTTCGATATGCTTAAAATTCTGTTGTAATTTATTTTGATGGTTCAACAAAATTATTTGCAAATCTATATCGAACTAAAATGTTAGGTATTTAAAAAAATCATTCTTTTCGTATAGCAAAAGATTAAATCGACACATTATAACGTCATAAAATCACCGCAGACAAAGAAGGATTGCAAGACGGACATCGAGGTCCGCACGTCCGACTTACAAACATAAATAAAAAATATTTTGAATAATTAAATACTGGACGGTAAAATCGTAAAATGTTATGACAAACAATACTAGACGAAAATATACCTTACGGATTAATTGTAGATGATCAAGTGTTGAACAATGATATGACAGACGCTAAAAAATTCATAAATCGTTATACTTGTAATACAGAATACTAAATAATTCTCTTACAACAGTCGTATACTGTAGTTCTTTATGTAAAGTTATTTCTCACATATCATTTCGTAAAAATAATGAGTTTTAATGATATACTTAAAAAAAATATCGAAAATTGAGAGTGTACTTTGAATAGCACAATGGAAATATGAGCAAATGAAAATTCAGATTTATATGAATATGTGAATCTCTTGCGGAATACATTCGACCAGAGTTTATTTCCGAACGACTTCGACGAATGGACAGTGAGCCGAAGATGTAGTTGGACAAATAAGAATTTTTCCAAATTCTATTCGAACGTACTAGAGTCCTTATTGGATTTCATTCCTTTTGCTAAGAAAATTGCGGTTGATCACCGGTCGGGAGAAACCCGAATGATTATATATAAATAGAGGGCAAAAATTCGTGCAGGATAATTTGGCCGGAATTGTTATGAATTTAATATTATGTCGCTTTGGTCTCTCTGATTACACATTTGAAAATAATCTAAATCCAATTATCGTGAGTGATCGCATTCATACGCTATGGATACAAAAAGTATGTCACTCTAAAGATGGATACAGACTTGTTGCATATTTGTAAATATCAAATGATTGTTACATATCAAAGTAAATATAGGATAACATGTGTGTCTAAAAAACGATGTAAAGACATCATAAAGTCATAAAAAAAAATCTTTCAGATATTGTGTGTTATGACAAAAAGCACACCGTATTTATACCATTGGATTGATATGCAATTAATGATACAATACATACATAGATATACAACAACTCTATAGTCAACAACAATTCTGTGTCCGCATCAATAGGTATAATATATCACTTTTCCTCAATGTCATAATTGAATAAAAAAAGCATCTGATAAACTGTTGCTCACTCTTACTAGTAATATTCCCCTTATGTGTCCAATGAAAATAAATAGTCTATCATATAAATTTCATTATTTAATTCTCATCAATTTCGAAAATATTTGCCGACCATGTATCGGGTGGTAAACTGGTTTAACGAAGAATTCTGGATCAAAGGAATGCCTGCCTTCAAAGCATGCAAGTTGTACGTAAAATGCATATAATAATGAAAACCAAATTATCTCAGTAATAAGCATGAAATCGACAAAGCGCGCAAAATTCGCAAATCCATAGTGTCCAGATCGTGAATTGCTTTTAAAAGATTTCGCTGAGGCGTGTCCGTTCGAGAAGATCGAGTAATGTTCTTATAAATCATTTATCGATCTGCTATTTGAATAGAAATATATAAACAACGTGACAGGGCAGTGTTTCAATGCTGCTTCGTAGACTTCGTTTTGCTTTATTCGTAAGAGTTTGATCTGTACGATGCAACCGATGAAAATCTTGAAGCTTATTATCATTTTTAAAGATGTATGGATATTATCTCGGTATGAAAGAGAAGTATGTATCACAATGAAACACACACACACGCGCGCGCACACATTCTTTTCGAATTATATAAAATAAGGCGGATATTTTGTCAACATTCAAATATTACGTCACTAATTAAACTTCATTATGCTACTTATCGGATTTTGCCAAAGCAGTCTAAATAAGAAATAAAACAATGCTTACAAGATTTCTATCAATATTGGATGATACTTAATTAATTTGAAGGAAGTGACAAATAGGAACATATGACAAAATGCGTCATTACGTTCAATTATGTTCTCTATATGTATATATCTTAAATCCATATATCCGAAATTGCATATTATGATTTTATAACATAAACATGCCGCGCTTATAGGCATTTCTTTACTATTCAAACTGGATCACTTTTAAAATTTGGAAGTAAGTAACTTTTCAAGCCACATTACGACACAAGTTTAGCATGAAAACCTGTTTAATTAAACAGATTTTTGATACGTCGTGCTTTCAAAAATCATAAGATCACTTTTTAATAAGATAGTACTGAATACATTGAATCAAATGGTGAATTACATTCTGGAAAAAGAAGAGGAATTGCACATGCAATCTAAGAAGAAAATACAGGATTTTTCTATTAAATAGCATAAAGCAGCGAAATTTCTCTTTTATTAAGCTATTTCTATACCATTTTCCTTTATTACTGAACTATTTTTATAATATGTATCAGTCGATCTTATTAATAACGTAATAAAACTTACATAAAGGAATAGAATCGAGGATGAAATGTATTAATAATCAAATATTAAAAAATAATAATCTTGTTTATATACATATGTATATTTTTTATTGTTGCCACAATAATTTTTAAATCTATTTAAATTAATAAATCATTTTGACGAAAGTACGACAAGGATTTAAATTTAAATCATAATTTATATTATCTTATAAACATAATTTATATCGCCGTATAAAAATCGAAAGACTCACATTAATGAATTCATTATGAAATATTATTTATGGGAATCCATTATTATTAAATTATTAATATACATCTTTTTACTGCATTATCTATATATTGTAATAAATGTGAATAATTGATAATTATATAAGAAATATATTATATAAGGCAAGACATGTGTCATATCCCAGTGAAAAGGAAATCGATGCCAATTGTTATTTTCAGAGTGGGCAAGTAACGCGCTATTTGTAACGTCGTTACCATTGCAAGTTATTTTTTTCGATAACGAACGGATAATGACATTTTTTTCTGAGTAAATTCATGATAAAGCAATTATATTTTTGGGGTAACGATAACGATTTTACTAATTATTTTTATTTGCTTTATTTCTAACTACGTAAAAGTCGTTACGTTTAGTCGTAACTATAGCCCTAGAAAATCACTACGCTTTTTTTTCATTGCATTCACAGTTCACACAGTATAGACTAAATATCAGATATAATCTTTACAGTATATTTCATTTTTTAAAATAAAATTTTTTCTGTACCATATCTCACAAATTAAATAAATAAATAAATAAATAAATAAATATATATATATATATATATATATATATATATATTTAATTTGTGAGATATGATATCCATCATGCACAGCAAGAAACGTTTTTTTTACGTTTCTTTTACATTCGACTTACACTTCAATTTTTATTTTCACCACGGTGCGTCATCGAACCATTTAATTATATTTCCTATATGTATTACAAGTCCGCGATATTGTTTATTATATTTATACAACATGAACATACTGCATTTATATGCATCACTCAATTATTCAGATTAGACTCATAAGAATTTGGAAATAACTTTTATTAGGTACAGTTGATCATAAGAACACTTCTTTTTTGGATTTCAGAACTTAGCCTTGTTTATACAGCGGTTGAACGGAAATGATTAGATTTATAAATAAGAATAAATCACTCAATAAGCAAGCTACATTTCAAAACTCATCGAAAAAAAGTATTGCAATCTTTCTGAGTTGTACATTATTATCAATAAATCAGTTATTTAGCATGAAAATCAGGTTAATGAGAGATAATGATGTAATTATGTTGTTCTATATTAGTGATGTTATCATATTTATATATATGTATACTTGAACTCTTCCCCTCTCCCACACGCGCAATCATTAATAACATTCATACATATGCGTGCGTGCGTGCGTGTGTGTGTGTGTGTGGCGCGTGCGCGAGCGCGCGCGCGCGTGTGTGTGTGTGTGTGTGTGTGTGTGTGTAGCAGGCATGTAAATGCAAACTCATTTGAATTAACAGATGTTGTATGAATTAACAGACCTTATGGAAGAGAAACTTTCAAATATTTTTAATTTAAAAAAAACTCGATTTAGAAACGTTCTATAACTTGAGAATTTTTTATTAGGGGGATGCAAGAAAAAAAATATATTCTGCTTTATATTTTCACAAATGTGCGATATAAAAAAGAATTCGTAGGATTATCTCGTAATATATATTTTCAAAGAAATTAAAACACGTGATAGTTAAGTAATTTTTCTTGCAAAACATTTTGCGCAGTATCTATAAAGTTATGTAATTTTTTCTCGTTTTGCAACAGTACGTAACATTCCTCTTATGAAATTATCTTACATCGAGAAATCATGTGGTAAAAATGACGAATTTTAACGGAAAAATACGAGCAAATAAAATTCAGATGAATATGAATACGTGAATCTATACCAGAATACATTTGACCGGAGTTTATTTCCGAACGACTTTGATGAGTGGACAGTGAACCAGAAGTATACTTGGATAAATAATAATCTTTTCAAATTTTATCCAAATGTGTCGGAGTCTTTATTGGAATTCATTCCGGTTTCCTTTTGGCAAGAAGATTATAGTAGATCACGGTGGAGAAACCTGAATGGTTAGATA
>Ga0157364_1003079_pt1 | contig 16017 bp, 13 predicted proteins | sample AttsexASBM2_FD_111476 | JGI IMG/M metagenome (GOLD analysis project Ga0157364, IMG submission 111476) | Fungus gardens microbial communities from leaf cutter ant in Ribeirão Preto, State of São Paulo, Brazil - Atta sexdens ASBM2 | ecosystem: Host-associated > Fungi > Mycelium > Unclassified ...
AAGAAATTAGAATAAACAGTAAAAATAATTAAAATAAAATATTTTTGTTCTAATTATTTTTCAAATTCTTGATTTTAATTTATTCTAATCTTATTCAAGCGCTGATCAATCAATTTACTTTTTTTACAAGATATTATGATTCAATTTCTCTTTCATTTTGATTTCTTCTGCTTTTTCAGGTGTTGTCGTTAGTCTACCAATGCACGTTAGCGAGAGCGGTGACGAGGGCTTAGGTAGCATGTCCCCCGAGCCGTTGTCGGTAATCACAGTGACCACAGAGGGACATTCCGTTGTGAACAGCGATGTGGTGGAGCTTAAGCGACAGCTAGATAGGGAGCGTCAGGCGAGACTGCATTTAGAGAAACAAATGAGAGCAATTCAGAGCCAGGTGTATCCAGAGAGATTCCGAGACAATCAGCTAATCGCTTATCAGCCGCACGAGGTAAATTCCCATATTGCTTTCACTAATTTTTCGGGAAGTAAAGTAAAAGTAGACTTTGTGCAAATATAAATTAATCGATATAACTTTAGGAAAGGAAGAATAAATTGATTAAATTGGTAATATGAAACTTTATAAAATTTGTAACTATAAAAAAACATTAGCGCGATAACAGAGGCCTTAACTGGAAAATCACAGTCAATGAAAACGAACGATTTCGATTGTTGAGAGATCGCTATCTGTACACGTTACAGAAAATAATCCAACCGTAAACTCGTTTGACCCTCGAGGATTTAAACGTTTTTCAGCCGAAAGATATTGCAAACATTGTTTTAATCGTTCGCGTAGATAACTACGTCTGATAACAGATCGTTGCAACATTGTATACCGTATTTTATTATTTTGATTGAATTGATTTCCTTCCCTTTCCCTTTTTCTGCGTTTCATGTACAAAAATATTTCATCTGGTCTTCGCTATGAACAGACAGATCGCAAAGAGACAAGTTTCACACATGCGATTATAAATAAAAAAAATTTACTTTCTTAGGTAATCGAGCATACGGATAACGTGATGGCACAGGAAACAGAAGAGGCGGTAGCCACGCTTCAGGTGGTATCGGTCATGTCTTTGCCGCCGGTAGGCTCCACTCAAACTGTAGAGACGTCCAGTCCGGATCCAAGCTCGCCGCCCTTGTCGCCGCAGCCGGCTGAAATGGTGTCGGAAGAAATCAAAGAGGAAGAGTCACGCGCGAGTACCCCCAAGATTGTCGCCTTCGCCCAGAATCAGGTGTTCACGGCGATGGAGGAACCAACTACCGCGGATTCGTTCTCGTCGTCAAGTCGCGTCACGTACGCTACTTCATCCTCCGCAGATTTCAAGACTGGCTCGCCTCAGTACATCACCGCGAGTCCCAGCAGGCCCTTCTCACCGGTTACTGAACCACGATTACCCAGTGTTTTAGAAGCCGCGATGAAGGCTGAACCCAAAGTTGAGGTGGAGAGGTAATACACGCTTATTTTACCTTAAATACGAATAAGCAATCAATCCCTATTGTTATTTGCAAAAATTGGGCCTAAGTCAATAAGTAGGATTGCTTTAGAAATGACATTTAATTTACCTTTGTTTCAAATATCTAAATCGTCTAATGTGACAGTCATTACATCACATGTAAGCATTTTCTTGTACAGAAGAGTACTGTAAGTCCGAGTTTTTGTAAGAAATCTTATACACGAGATCTAATGAGAGTCAATTTTGTAATAAAAATTTTCTTGACCCTGTAGGTTGCCTTCGCCATCAAGTTCCCTAGATGATGGTACGTCGCAGGCAAGGTTATACATCGCGAACACGTCTCGACAGAATCTGGAAACAATCGTCGAGGCGATACGTCATCTGGAAGGTGACCATTTATTCAGTGATGAACCTGCGCAGGATGTGCCATTGGCACTGACCAACAAGCAACAGCAACAACAACAGCAACAGGCGACGGCGAACTCAACGTCAACGAAATCTGCGACTACGTCCGCCTCTTCCTCTTCACCCTCGACGACGTCTGCCACGGCAGCATCCGCGAAACAACGGATACTGCACGCCGATCGTTTCCTCCAATTTCATACGCAACAGCAGACCCAACAGCGACCCGGCGTGATCGTAGTGAAGCATTCGTGATCCAATAACACCCCGCACTCCGTACACTGAACTACACATTCAGAATGACGATATCCTCACCTCCATCGCGCGAAATCATCGTGGTTTATCATTCGAAAATGAGGAATCCCTGTCAGCCGATTCAAGAAAACGTTCGCAGAAACAGGAGACGTAGTAGCGATTATCACGATCAAGAATCAATCACATGTATTCTTCGCGCTGAAGAACTGGGAGATATATTGCGAGATGTATGAAGAGATGAATTTTATGTATGTTCCTATTAAGCACTTTATTCGTCTTCACCTCGACAAGGCCGCTAATAAGGATTAATAATGCATGCGATTGAAAGATTTTTAAATAGAAAGGACAAAGTGATTTTAAATCGCGGATATAGTTTATAGGTGAAGATCGAACCAAGTTCGAAGCTTGACGAAAGGATCCTCATTGCCGAGTTGTCAAAACGAAATTATCGCGCTTTATCTCATGTAAATACTAACGATTCCTCCTGATCATTTCCGACGATCGCCACGAGATAGCTTTGAATCTCGAAGAGTCCTTCTCCCCTCTCTCCTCCCCCCCCCTTTCCCTCCCTGGAGAAAAGTTCTCTTCCGTCGCGAGAAAATCACGAGGCTCGAAGTGGACGTTTCTCCTTCCGTTTTAATGGGTAGAACATTTTTAAACTTAAGCGAGTAACTACCACGGTAATATTTCTAGCGCGTAAGGTTGCGTACGCTGTATGATATACATATATACAATATTACATACATATATTATTTGTAAAGAGTATAAAATATATATACAGATTTACGTTCTTTTTTTACATTGTTACGGAAATGAAGAAAATAATGACGACGCGAGGAAAAATATTATGATATAACGACGCGATATATGTTCTTTCGATACTTATTACGGGGTTACCACTGGATAATCGCGAAGCAATTAGAAGAAAGTGGAAATTGTCGAACAACAACAAGGTATTAATCAAAATACATCCACATGCAACGTTTAGTATTTGACATACGTTATAGAAAAGCATGGAACTACAAAGTGTAACTCGCGATCAGTCAAGCCCCAATCCGTGCGCATATATGACTCCTTTCTTCTGTGTTCTCGTGTCGCTCGAGACGTATCGCGGGTTGAAAATTCCGTTTAATCTGTGCCAAATATCTCCAGAGAATACCCAGACGTTTTGTTCCTTCGTAATAGATGTAATGTGCGTAAAATGTAAAAGCGACGGCGCCGGTCGGTACATTCAGTAGACCGAAAAGCAGTAAGTTTACGATCGCTCGTCTTCTCTAATTTACTCGTCAATGCGATACACGGCGACCTGGAGATGCCGTTTCTGTTTAGTAAAGCGGCGGCTTCTCTCGGCCGTCATCCCTGTTGCGTCGCCGACCACAACCGACCTCATTATTAGATTAACAATCAGCGTCGATCAAACGCTAATTAATCGCAAGGGCCGGAGGGGAATCGGAACGAGCAACGGGTTTTTTCTACGTCGGGCCGACGTCTTGCGATTCTTTTCGAGACTTCACTCTTAACCCTGCCGCATATAATACATTGTACGAGTTTTTTCTACGAGACATACGGATTTCTTATAGCTTGCGGATACGAGACTAAGAGGCTTGGAATTTACAATTTCTCGTGCCTTTTCGAGGAGAGGAGCGATCGGCTTTCAGAAATGGTCGAACAATCGATCGACCGGCGAAGAGAAAAGGGCTGCAAATGTTTTGTTTTTCTTTTACTTCTTTCGTTTACACGCGTCTATATATTATGTGCATTGTATTTCTTTTTGTGTTACTTCTCTTTGTGCGAGTATACTGTTTGATTGTACAAGCGTTATCGCTCGTCGAGTGTAGGCCCATAGACCAATTTTTAATCGATTACATTAATCCTTTCGCTCGTAATTTGCTATTATTACTGATACTATTACTACTCTACTATTACTATTACTACTACGACTACTTTCTTTTCTACGATGACGTTAATTGGTGTACGCGAACGCGACGTAAGTTTAAGAGTTTAATGCGTAGATATATATGCCTACGAGAACATTAATTTTAAGTACTCTTTAAGTAAGTAAGTTAGCGAGCAAACAAAGTAAGGCGCAGTGGTAAGACAGAACTACAGTTAAGATTTAGTTAACCTTCTAGCGTTTAGGATAAATATAGGAATTGTTTAGCCGAACGCAATTTGAAATACATCCAAGTTAATATTGTCTATCTGTATGATAAATGTGAAACGCTACTCCGTAACTATACTGCGTGTACATAATATCTTTTAGCGGATATCGCATAACACATGATCACTTAGCTGACATACCACGACGCTAAAATAAGGCAAAACTTCGCCCTTCGTACGTTTCATCGTTTACGTTCAATTAACAGCATCTCATTTTGACAAGCGTGTATTTGGATATTTTTTTACGTACCATTGACATTCTCACCGTTCTATTATTTTTTTTAGTATGCAGAGGTGTAAAGATCGTTTTTTTTTTTTGAGAAGAAATAAGAAAGGAGAGATATGTTTAGTGGAACAATTATTTCCGAAACGTACGAGAGGCACTATATAAGAGATACGATTCTATCTTAGGCTTTCGACATTCGCGATGAAAGTGTGATCCCGGCGTTTCCGAAGTCGCGGATCTCGAAGGTAATGTACAAAGCTCGATGTCGACGTTCACGCGAGGACGCACGAGGGCCTAAAAAGAATAGAAAAATTCACCTTCGTCTCCATCTTTCGTATTTTCTCTACAATTTTCCCCCAGCGGATACAGAATATCCATTTATCTTCACGGGACAAGACTTATCACCAAATAAGACGATCGTATCTTCTGTATATCTTATCGCTCTACATCCTGCGATAACAGAATTGATGACAGCACGTGCTATTCTTATTATATATTTGGGCTCGATGCGTTGCTGAGTTAATGGGAAAACAAATCGCTGGGAAGGTTTTCGAAAATACGAAAATGGACATGACATTCGATGAATGACAGCAAATTAAATCATTTCCACGCGAGTCCGATATGTACGTCTCGTTTTCCCACATACGTCTGAGTCTTAATAGTTTCAAAAATCTCGTGCGAATATCTTCGGCGCTTCCATAATACATACACACACATGCGCACACGCACACGTTACACACATACATACACATTATATACATACATACGAAAAATATAACATATAAAAAAAAATATATATATACACGTACGGTACTATATACGTACGTATCAAGTATACGAGTGTTGCACACGCACGCCACTTGTGCGTCGTGTTGCACGCATTTGGGGAAATCTCTTGGCGAGATCCTCAAATTTTGCAATTGATACTGATCTGTCATTCTCCCTTAACTCCCTTTCGTTTCGGCGCGTTTCTACTTGATTCTATGAGATCACTCTCGGCACTGCCAAATGGCGTGCCACGATTTTCTCTTGATGGATGAAAATGCGGGAGAGGATCGAATTGAAAAGAAAATTCGAATTACACATCGCTGCGCATATGTCGGCATGAACATAAGATCGATGATGTTTACGACATCATCATGATAATTGCGAGATTGAATTAATTTTAGAACGAAGACAGTCTAAAATTTTCCGTTCAAAACCAAAGATTGAATCGAACGAAATGAATTGTCTGTGTGGTTTGATATGCGAAAAATATTTTATCGCATTCTTCATACATACTGATATCATTCTTTCGCATCAATAACGTGTGTGAACAGAAAGTTCCATATCTGATATTACTAAAACTTTTTCTTTTACTTTAACGCAGTACATTAGTCATTATAAAAGTTCGTAAGATTAATATGTTATATATTTATGTTATATATTATATTTTATGTTACATGTTAAACGTATTTTAATTGCAATGTTCTCGCGGAGTAATGTAAGTTTATTAATAATGATTACATACTATTACATATATAATTATTACAACGATATATCTAAAGTTTATATTAGATACTAGATATTAATACAATTTTTTGCGTTTACAGCAAAATTCGCATTTAATGTTGTTGGACTATTCACGCTATCTGTGATACAACTATTTCGCAACTATCGATATTCCGTCAGAATTAAACGCGTTTTATTTTATATATCTTTCTCTGACTGTTATCGTGCACTGATCTAATACGCTCATTAAAAGCAGGCTTGTACATGACATTGTACATTGAACGTGACTACGGACGTGATGCTCGATTATTTATAGCTTATTATGAAGCAAGATTTAATTATAAGCGAGCAATAATTTGGAGCCCGCTTTATTTGAACTTTCATTGCGTTAAATTTTGATGCATTTTCGAATGATATCAGTATAAGTAGATGTTATTCTATCTATCAACAGCAGACTTAAAAATAATAGCTTCTTTCCAATTTAATAAAACTGTTTTCATTAATGAAAGCTTTATTTCAGTTGTACAAGACAGTTTTGGCCATTCTGATAATACAAGTATATATAATTGACCTTCTATTCTCGCAATAATGTATGAGTAAAATGATTTGATTATGGTTTGCTCAAGATATAGATAAATGCATTTTGATTAAACTAAATAGAATGAACCAAATATTTCTTTTCTTGAACACAATAATATTTATTATTTTACAAAGAGACATTTATCATTTGTTTTAATTAAACTTTCATTCAGTTTCAACGAACTGGTAAAGTCAAACGTCAAATTTTACATAATTCATGCAACATAGTAATTCTGTACATTTTACGGATAAAAGATATATATTGAGTTTCAAAATTATATGTTGAACTGATTTACTAAAAGAATATGTATTAAAATTAAAAACGATATTTTAAATAATTTTTAAATTTAAATAATTATTTAAAGCCAATTTTAAAAATAAGAAAAGGTTTCAAAAATTAAATCATACAGAAAAATAAAAATGCCAATATGAGCCGACACGATTGACCATGTATAACAAAATTTATTATATAACGCATATATTAAAAATTTTTTAATTTTAACAGAAACAAGTTATCTAAAATGTCAATTTTTATCCATATAATTTTTCCGAGCTTTCCCAGATCATTTCCTTAAAATTCAACATGTGCGTCACGATGTGCGAGAAATCTTAGAAATCGAATTATCGAAAATTTGTCAAATGTCGTCGATACGTTTGTGCGAGTTTTAAGGGTGAAGGAACTCGAAAGGTTGATCTTCGAACGGCGTTTCATTCATGAGAAAGAGAAAGACAAAATATAAAAAAGAAGTTTCATGTAAAACAGGAATTATAACTAGATTTAAATGGTCGAAGATCATACATTTCGTGAGAAAAGAGCAGTCACTGTCTGCCGCGGTGACACGGACATTCGATCGGCTCGATCGAAGCGATCTTTTTTATCGTTGAATATATACATATAAAGTATAAAAATAAATATATAAATATATATACATATATATGTATATATAGGTATATATTGTATAACACAATGGCTCCTATAACTTCTCTACAGCTTCGTTGAAAGACAGAAAAGAATAACAGGATACGGTAACTGCTAAAGAAAGTCGCTGATAGAGTAACGTAAGAGTGTTGAGAGTGATAGAGAATGTGTGAAGTGCAAGATGGGTGACAGCGATCTTCAGGGATTGCGAGAGCGAGAGCGTGGCTGTGCGAATCGCGCGTACGATTACGAGAGCGACGAGTAGATTTATACCGTTTAAGATTAATCCCGATTTGTACACGTCGTGGCAAATGGCGACTGAGAGTGGCGCCGAGATTACTCAATCGACTGCCTCCGGAAGACTACGGATTGTGTACGTTGTGAAAGTGAACGAAATTTCACTCGGGATAAAGAAAACATCCCGGTTCCTCTCGCCGGAGTGGAGGAAATCCGGGGTGGTATAAAAGAGTTTGAAAGATTACAAAGGAAGTACTCGTCTTTCAAACCTTCGAAAGATATCGAAATGATTTTTGGATGTCTTGAGATGTCTGCGATATTAGAATAGTATCTTTTACACGGTCTCTTCAAGTATTCGCGTTCAAAAAATAAATAAATAAATAAATAAAAGAAAATGAATTATCCGACGTCACCCGTCTGCTTTCTGGAGCGCGGCGCATCGAAATTCGGCGACGAAGACGTTCCGCGAAATCGAGTAATTATTTTTTTAATCGGGCCAGCATCCCGCTCTCTTTCGCCACGGGCCCGCCAGGAAACATGTACATAGCGTAAAAGCGTTAGAGTACTGGCGAAAGAATGTACAACAGAGAAGTAAAATAGGTAGATAGATCTGGTAGAAAGACGAAGGGGAGCGAGAATGAGGGAGACAGGAATAGAGAGAGTGCACGAGAGAATGATAGATCGTGCGTATAAAAATAGCGGAATGTTGTAACGAGTAGATAACGACAGATAAGTCGTTTTCAAGAACAGAACTGAGTAGCGTGCGTATCGTAGGATGCGTGTTCTTGGCGCGTGAATTTGGCGAGCGAGAAAAAGAGAGAAGGATAGAGCGTGAGTGTGCGTAGATGTAATTTGTAGTGCGCCGAAAAGATGTTTCCTTTTTTTTTTTTTCAAGTTTTTGAAATATATTTCTTTTTCTTTTTTTCTTCTTAAACGAAACACTTGACTGGACTTGAAATCATATCGAAACTCCGTATTCGTCGATTAAAGAATGATCCGGGCTCACGCGGCGTGTGTGATGAATCAAAAACGTGCAATATACAAATCGTCAATATCACAGAAATTAAAAAAAAAAAGAGAGAGCTACGACTGAAGAATTCATTCGTATAACGTATTATCTGGCGTAGCTCTCGTTAACTTGAATTGAAGGGAGAGAGTTATGACAGACATCAAGTACAGATCATTAACATTCTTGCGAGAGTCTTGAAGACGGCTGAATTATTTTAAAAAGCCGGAAAAAAAAATGACATTAAACATTTGCTCGAGATTATTTTTAATCGATATTCATGTTCTTTTACATTTATTTACATACTTCTTAGATTTCTGCAGTCACATTGAATGTTATTTAATGTTGATTAATAGTAAGAATACGTATTTGACGTACGCGCTTCGAAGGAAATCAAATTTAACTGAGAAGTATATAACTAATTGTCAAAGGATAGAAATCTATTACTGATTTGTCTCAAATTCTCTTTCTCGAAGTTTAATTTTCTTTTCGCAATTCGTTACATTTCTCGCAAGTGATCTTAAACTCTTGGTTAGCGCTGTAAGTATCTGTTAATAAAATTGCCTGAAATACGTAATGACATTTTCAACTAATGTTATTTGAAAAATGTCGAGAAAATGTACCAGCTATCAAATACGCACTAAACGAGACGCTTTATTCGAGAAGCTCGAGAAATACACCGATACGCTCTTAATTTTTTAAAGGCATTGAAAAGAACTTAATATTACAACTCGATTAATAATAAGAGAGGCATAACGTGTCGACCAAATAAAAAAATCCTTTTAGAGAGCTTCATAGTGCAAGATCGATACAGAGGATTAATATGACAGCAATGCATCGCGTTGTATGTGATAACGAGAAATGGATAAAGCATTTGCAGTTTGTCTATTTCAATTATTAATTAACAATATACACTAAGAACTCTAATCATTAAGAAATCGAGTTTCATAAAAATGTTTAAAAAATATATATATGAAACATAGAATAAACCAATAGAATAAAATTGTTGCCGAGTAAAAATTAGCCGTTGAAATTTGTAAGTATTGATATATCGCTCGTATTACAAACACGCGATGTATTACTCCAGTTTTACAATTTCCATGGACCGTCCAGTTGAGTACGAGGAGAAAGGAGAGGGTTACCGAAAAAAACACATGGCTCCTTTAGAGACCTTTTTACACTAATAATAGTCAATTCGAATTAAAAAGTGTTCGATCGTCTTTTCCATTAAGATATCGAGAAATCTACCCGTTGTGGTATTTCACGATTTACGCAATATACAAGATAACTCGACTAATCAGGCTCGAATCGTCGCTCGATCATGAAAAATGAATCTCAATTGAAAATTTGACTGTCGGCGAAATTTTTCGCGGAATTTTTCTAACTTTGAATAGAATGTATTATAAATTATAAAAAGGACAATTTTTAGCAAAGACGATGCTAATACAGCGCAATTCTAAAAATCTAGCCGAGACGAATGAACCGAGAGATCGACGAATCTTTTCACGTTTATCACTCAAAGTTACTGTTGTCTACGCAAATCGAAGAATTCCAAAGTTGCAAAGGTTTCAGTGCAGTAGGGGTCTTTTTAAGAATATTTTTTTCTTTTTCATCTTTAACTTTGTCATCTAATTTTCAGAGAAGATGGAAAAGATAAAAAGCACATTTGTTATGACTAAAGAATTAGAATCAAAATTGATAAATTAGAGGTTTGAACACAAAGAAAACGGATAGTTTTTAAGAAAGAAAATTAAGACAATCGCTGCACTGAGTCCTTTACTTGTTGCACGAAGTTTTCTATAGTCACATATCTTTAATGGATAAAGTCATCGTTTCATCTAATAATGACCACAAAGCAATTCAGTTTTTCTAAATGAAGTGAAAAGGAGAGAGAGAAAAAAAGGTAGCATCATTCTCTTTAGAATACGCGCTTTTTTCTACGTGTAGACAACCGATAGCCCGATGCAATACGAGTAAATCTCGATATCGAAGATCGAGTATCTCTTCTTTTTACGAACTGAAACAGGAGAATAACTTCTCGAGACTGAGACAAGAGAGCCGTGACACCGATGGGAGTACCGGTGGGCGCAATTAATTAATAATAAAAAAAAAGTGAAGACTAAACGCGCGATTGAGAAAAAGAAGAATGCAAAAGTTCCTCAAGTTCAAGCTGCGTTTGCCGCGTGCGTTCGTATTCTCGGTAAACGCAATTTTGCCTGACGAAGCGAATGTCGTCCGCACGTCGTAAACGCTGCCCACACCACAAGAACAGACTGCCATTGAATTTCGAGTGTACTCGTTTGTAATAAATAGTTGTAATTGACCGGGACTAAGTCGATTTGAGAGAACGAATGAAAGAAATGGGAGATGAATGGTGGAACGTGGTCGAGTGTATTTGTGTGATTTAGTGACGGATTTATTCTCGTACGTGGGCTCTTAGGTTCGTATTCATGGTCGTAGATCAATCCGCGATTAATCCTCATTTCGGACGAGCTAGGCTTGAACCAAAGTTTGAACTAATCGGATTTATTTAATTGTGATTTTGAGAAACGTTTTTGAAATGAAAGATTGATTTGAATCTAACTCAAATCGGAGCTCAGATTGAAATCAGAATCACGACGATGAATACGGCTCTTAGACTGTTTTTATAAATTCTCTCTTACAACTATTCCTTTTTTAAAAATTTGTAATGATTAATAAATAGTTGTAAATTTCGGCAACGATATAGAAAAAATATTACAATTAAAGAGGCAATCGTGAAGCTTTTAATTGAAGATTCGAAATGGAAACGTGGTTGAAAGAAGAAAAAAAATTCAAAAAATTCAAAAATAAAATTAATATCCGGAGAAATATACGTCACGTATAAAAAATATATAATAATGTAATTGTCTAAGAATCATTGTTCGGCACTTGATTTCGTTTTCATCTCGAGTCTTTAATTATCGCTTACTTTGAATCCGTCACTCTGGCGTGAATGTTTGGATGTCTGAAGAGAGAGCGGAACGATCGCGTGTAAATCTTTCCGCATGAAAAGTCTTCTTGGGCTATAAGATTCAAATTTCTGTCACCAAGTTCTGCCGCGAAAGAGGACAAGTCGTTCGTTGACGTTGACGTTGGCTGAAGACACGACGCAGTCTATAAAATTGACCGTGGGATTGTACTGATCGAACATCTCGATAAAAGAACTACTCGGGATCGATCCGAGATGACGCGAGATTAACGGCGCGCGTTAAACGAGGTTTTGATCGACTGACATTTATTCTAAGAGAAGAGCCTGTGTATGAATCGGTAATATGAAATGGAAGGGAAAAAGAAGATATATAATTCTCTGTGATGTATTTCTATGATTTAATTATATGTAATTATGATTATTCTTACGATGATTATGATTAATTAATATTTGCGAATAAATCGCTGTGCAAGTATCAATTAGTGATTAGTGTAAGATAAAACGTAGCGCGATCGAACATTGCCAAGAGGCGTATCGCGTCCGTATCCTAGATACTGAAACGTGAGAGATCGCACAAATCGTATAATTTATTGCACTACAAACACGATCGTTAATCGCCCCTGTCGAAAGTCGAAATATGGGAATCATATAACCGGGAAAGAAAACTGTTTAAAATTTATTTCCGAGAATGCCGCGGGAAGAAAGAGGAACGACGTTCAATAAAATACATATATATATTTTCGCGCGAGGATAGCTCATTTTATCTGCGTTATTTATTTATAACCGATGAGCGAGTAACAATATTATGATCCTCTGAACATATTTGATGCAAGAACGTAAACCATGCGAGAATTATCTCTGTGAATTTCTCCAAACAAGAAATTCACGATACTCGCTTATTTATCAGCGCCCAATATCGCTGTGAAAAATTTAATAATTCGTCAGAAACACGTGTAATGTAATTACGCATTATAAATTTTATTGAAAAAAATTCTATGTGTAAGAAGAGAGAAATTAAAATAACATAAAATAATTAATCGAGATTTTAAACAGTTAAGTTTCTAATTATCTTATTAATATATTTCTGCTTCTTTCCCCTCCCCCCCCTCCCCCTCTGTGCTTGTCTTCAAACATAAATTCCCCAAGGAGTGAACTGTCTTTTTGTATATCGATCGATTATTATATATTAACTACGTATGCTACGTAAAGAAAAGTAAACGGAGATATCAATGTGCGGCGTGTCATGATGAATCGATCGGAAAAGCTATAGGAAAACTAGGTAGTCATTTAGAGTGCCAGGAAGGGAAAAAATGAGAGAGGAAGAGTGAAGGATGAAATGTGAAAGAGAATGCGTCGATTTTTGCGAGTGAGAGTGCGAAAAAGATTTTCGTCGATTAAGCTCCGTAAAAATAATAAAAACGCCGACTGCATCACGGCGACTCGAGCGAATCCAGGAAACACTCGTTAGTATTTGTGCCGATGACGGGAGATCCATGTAATTCGTTCGGGTCGGCGGATAGCGTTAAGAATTATGATTACTGTCGTATGAGAAAAAAATAGAAGAGAGATATCGGATGCGGCTGGAAATGAAGCGGAGGTTTCGTGCTAAGGCGACTTAAGGCGTTCGAGAGAGACGCTCAAACTGGGAACTCGAAGGAAATCGCCAATATTATACAGGGCGTCCTATGACCCAGGGCATTTTTTGAAATCGCGCTACTTTCTCGAAGAAAAATTTGAGTGTGAAAGACTTTCGAGTTTATTAGCGATTGAAAATAAAACGCTTTTCGCGGATAAGCTTCGAAAGGCAAATAAGCAGAATATACCATCTGCTATTATATAGTTTAATTTAATGTAACGTTTTATCATTAGAGATTAGAGAATTATGGAGAAATATGAAAATTATAAATTTTCCCGATATTTTGTCTAAAAAGTATATCCCCAAATTGGCCGAAGAAACTGTGATTAAAAGGACAAACCCGATGTTTCGGCGACACCCTGTATTGTAGGACTCCTTTCGAGAGAAACAGAATTGTAAAGCGATATATTCGGCTCTTATCTGCTATTTCTATCGACTGATATTTTGCCACGCGTGATTAAGTATTTTGGAAGAAGAAAACGACTGAACACAGTCATTCGCGAAAATGTGCCGATTTTAATTCGAAAAATCACGTTTGCAAAACCAAAGCGGAAACACGATTTTGTTACTTTTGCAGACTATCAAAAAAAAAATCTCGTACATCTATGTGAATCGTTTATTGCGAAAATGTGCCGTAATAAAAAAAATAATTACAAAATGATTAAAATAAAATTATCATCACCTTTTTATCATGCAAAAGAACGTCACGTTTATACTTTATTCTTTTTCATTCATCACAAAAACCTAAATCAGTTATATATATCCTAAGAATGATATAATGGAATAAATCACAGAGTGATATTCTATGTTGCGGCACATTGATAGTAAATGATAGCGAGATTACTTTAGTCGGACAAAAACGAGCGAGAGAGTGGATACAAGAGAGAAAGAGTGAGAGAGAGAGAGAGAGAGTGAGAAAATGCGTTAGATAGAGAGCGAAGTGTCTTAGAACTAATGGAATTCCTCTGCGCGAATGCACGGAACGCGCTAAATACAAGCAGCCACCTCCGAACGAGAAGTCTTCAATACCATTTGCATATTGCTTTATTGTTACACGAACATTATAACGATATATTACATTAAAAAAAAAAAAAGAAAGGAATATTACAGGTACAGCGGTACGCATACGATTAAAGCGTGAGTTCCACGACGCGACGATGACGGTTGCGCGGGCAGGTTTCTGATTAAATTTCTTCACCAAGATTTTGTCATTTCGCACTTGGGATTTTTTTAGGAACGCGGTTCCAGCATCTCAATTCTCTCTCGTGAAACCATTTTTTATGTTGATACGATTGCGCATAAAAATTTCGACACGAGTCAGAGAAAGAGAGAGAGAAAGAAACGCGATAAAATTACCATTTATCACTCGGTTAAGTGATTAACAAATTTTTCAGGCCAATGAGATATATTTTATTTCCTTTTTTAACAAAGATAAAAATATCATTTCTCGCTTATCATTCTAGAGCAAACTCAAGAATTATCAGCGATTGTATATTAAATCTAATTTGCGCTAATTACGTAATTCGATTCAAAAGACTCTTCCGCGCGATTAGAACGTCCTGGAACACACATACATACTTTAGATACTATACGCGTTACGTTTTTGTATTTACGAAGAAAAATCTACGAGATGGGAGACGGACTTACTTTTCCCTCTTTTCTACTACTTTGTATATTACCAAATAATCGTTAATTAGAGAAGTTATTATAACTAGCGTTTCGTTATTTTAATCAACAAGATTTTATTAAGAATATAACGACGGTGAATGAATCGCTTAACCGTCGTTATCGTAACGATGCGGCCTGATTTACGCATTTCTGTTGTTGCTTTATGTGGTAAAGTTAAATTCTATTTAATTCGCGTACATTTATCAACGAGTGGGAGATCGATGTTTATGATCAATTCTTCCTCTGCCTTATTTTTCTTCGCCTGTAAGAGAATCTTAGCATTCATTTGCGTAAATAATATTTTTCATAGCTTGGAAAGTCTGCCAGGATTTATTCGACTGATTAGAGACACGCGAAAAACTACACATGGTACAAGACAAATTTAATAAACGTGATCTCTCGCGGACAATTTTCCTTTTTAAGATCTGTGAATCAAGTGGCATCGTTCCTGAATATCTCTCTCATTATACAATAAAGTATAATAAACCTCGCAAATCTGTCGACGTTGGAAAGCAATCGATTGGTTCCTTAGAAGCCAGAGAGCCAAGAGATTGCGCCAAGAGAAGTACAAATCATAAAAAAAAAGAGAGAATGGAAAAGAGAAAAAGATGGTAACTGGCGAAAAAATCAATCATTCGAAGATGAGATAATGTGACCAATATCGAAAGAGGTGTAACATTTGACTTTACTTTCATCGCTTTTCATTCATTACCTTTGATTATATTATTGCTTGTAACATTCATTCGAGATACCTTGAATACAAAAAAAAGTAATAAACCATGTTATCCGCTTGTTTCGTCCCTTGTATGAAACCCTACCTGTGGTATATTAATAAAGCAAGCTATTAAGATTTCGATACTAGCGACTTTTATGCGACAGTATATTTGATGATTTATTTTATTTACATTTTTTAACAATTTATTTCAAAAAAAATATTACAAGTTTTTCCTTTTGAATTTCCTCGCAAGCAACATTTCTGTTCAAAGTTCAAATTGATAAGAATTTATATGTTTAAAAATATTGATTAATATTGATATATT
>Ga0157364_1003080_pt1 | contig 16014 bp, 8 predicted proteins | sample AttsexASBM2_FD_111476 | JGI IMG/M metagenome (GOLD analysis project Ga0157364, IMG submission 111476) | Fungus gardens microbial communities from leaf cutter ant in Ribeirão Preto, State of São Paulo, Brazil - Atta sexdens ASBM2 | ecosystem: Host-associated > Fungi > Mycelium > Unclassified ...
TCTCCATTCCCTCTTGTATGTCCTTGCTGGATCTTTGGAACACCATCCTCTAACATCCAAGAATCACTAGAAATCAAAGTAACTCACTTAACAATCTCTATTTCAGATAACTACTCTAGGTAGCATATCTAATATATAATCTGGTAGTTACACTATACTAGCTTATCCTGAAAATTGACTAAAACTAACAACCTTCTCTAATGTTGATAACAACACACCTCATCACTCTCTGGTGGTTTTCACCCACTAAGTTTCCCAAGTCCAGTTCTGAAATATACAACCAGTGTAGCTAGTAAAGGCACAGCACATTGTTGGAAGGAATAGAGTATACAGCAGCATGGTGCAGTGTGGACAACTGACAACTACTTACCTGTGGTGTATACTTCAATAGAGAGCTGAAAGGAAGCAATGATAAAAGACAAGCAGTATTGGTAAGAAGTCAACCTGTATGTAAATTTTTATATCTACTACCTAATTAAGACTACTGATCATAGGCTATACACTTACTAAGTGGAGTGCTTCACAACACTCCCCCTTGCTTAAGACATCAACTGTTAAGTGATAGAAATAAAAGCAGATAAGCTTAGAGTATTTCTAAGCCAAGGAATAGACAGAAATAACTGAATAAAATTTGACCAAGGTTTTTAGTTAGAATATCAGCTAAATTATTTTTTCCATCCATGTGATATAGTTTAATTTGTTCATCCTCAATTAGGTCTCTTATATAGTGATAGTGAATATCAATGTGTTTAGAGTGCTTTTTTTGTATAGGATTAGATCCCTAGAAAAGTGAAATAAGGTTATCACTATAGATATGAGAAGTTGGAATATTAAAACTAACCTCATTAAGAAGGTTTCTTGTCCAGACAAGCTAATGGCTACAATCAGAGAGAGCTATATATTTAGTCTCAGTTGAAGACAGAGCTACCATCTTTTGCTAGTAGCTTATCCAGAATATTACTCTATAAGCCATTAGAGTAAAGTAACCAGTCACAAATTTATATGATTCTGGATCTTATACACAATCTGAGTTAGAGTATGCTACAATAGATTTATTGCTAAGTCTGTCATAGACTATCCAATACTTGCAGAGATGCAATCCTGCTCAATAATACTCATTTGAGATATTTGTTATCTGTTGAGCAAGTCTGACTACAGAAAATCCTATATTAGGGATATAAGCTAATCATTAGATACATTAGAGATCCAACCATTTGCTGGTACTTTTGACAGAAATTAAGATCATACTATTTATCATTGGGTTTAAACACATAGTCTAATAGGAGTGGAGTACTTGTTAGGTTGGTTATTATAAGTTATAACTACAAGGATCAAAAGATCTTTGTAGACCAATCTGAGTACTTGAACAAAGTTATAGTATGATTCAATATATGCATCTCAAGAAACTCTTTGGTTTCTCTAAGATCATAGCATTCTTATTTTGTCATAAATTTTCACCTCAACTCTAAGAGAAGTGGAGGATCTTTTGAGCCCATAAAGCAAACATCATCAACATAGACAATTGCTATAACAAGCTCTCTAGTCTCTTTATCAATAAAGTAATACACACTAACATCAGATTTGCATTGTTTAAATCCTAAGACTGATATTGACTTAGTCATAGTTTATTACCAAGATAAGCCAGCTTACTTAAGGCCATACAATACTTTGTAAAGTTGCCAGACTTTCTTTTCTTTGCTAGGTAGCCTAAAATTTTCAGGCTGTTTCATGTAGATTTTCTTATCCAGATTACTATATAAATAAGCAGTTTTTACATCAATACTATGGATATCCCAATTTTCAAGGGTAGTAATAGCTAGAAATGGGCATACCATCTCATAGTAGACAACTGGAGAAAATAACTTATCAAAGTTGATTTCTTTGATCTAAGAAAATTCTTTTGCAATAAGTTGAAATCTACAATGACCATCAAACTTAATATTGAATACCCAGTGGTTCTTAAGACAAGACTCAAGCCACTTCTTTTGAATATCAACTAGCAATCTAATGACATCTCCAAGGCTTTTAGAAATTGAGCAAGACTCTGCTGTATGTTGTACTAAGAAAAAGTGAATTTGCTCTACTTCCCCTTCTCTTGCAAGACATATCAAGTAGTTAGTGATGGCTGGCTTAGCTAATTCACCTGCAGGAAATAGAATGTTTATTCTACTCCTATTGTTATCAACAATGATTGGACATACATCTTTCCACTAGATATTATATAAAATCTCATTTATCTCAATGATATTGTTAGATGAGTTGTATGGGTAATCAACCCTATTTATTCTAACTATTCTAGATAGCAAGTTATCAGAAAAACATCATATATTCTAATAAATCCTTCATAATTTCTAGTAAGCATTCTTATACCTATTATGAGCTATGTTGAGATTAGAAAATCTTTTTCTTGGCTGCTATAAATAACTCCATAGAATATTGGTAAAATATTCTCATTTTCCATAAATATTTTCTTTTCTAAAGAGTATCTGAGTTTAATACTTAGATCTTCTCAATTCAGAATCTTTTTGTAGTATCTGTAAGACAGGTTATAAAGATTATTGAAGGCTAGGTAGTTGCATCTCAACATTAGAGTCAACATTATCATTCTCTTCAATTTCTACTATAAGATTTTTAAATCTTAGAGTAAATAAAGGAGATATAAACTTATAAGAAAGTGAAAGTGAAGAAGAACAAGCAGGAGGATTATTTTGAATAGAAGGAATAGATGTATGTGGAATAGATACTAGAGCAGGTCTATCTTTTCTAAAAGAGTCAGATACTAATAACTCTATCTCTAAACTTATTTTGTCCAATAACTTATTATATAATTTGCACTCTTTTGCATGGAAGTCAGTGTATTTAGAAAAAAGTCTCTCATTAAAGATGGCATGTGTGGAGTGGAAAATAATATTTCCTTGTATATGGCATATAAAGCAATATCTATTATCCTCATATCCAATAAATATCATTAATTCAGAATATAACACAAGTTTGTTGGCATAAACTTTACTAGGAAGAAATACATAGGCCCCACAGCCAAAGATATAGAAGTGCAATGTTTTGAGATTGTTACCCAAGAAGATTTCCTGAAGTGTTTTCTACTTGAAATGTCTAACAGGTATGCAATTGTATATATAAGCTATTGCTACTATTGTAAATTTCCACCAGAAATCTGGTTAGTATGCTTCAAGTTGTATTGACTGTATCTTTTTAAGCAAGATGTGGCTCAATCATTCAGCACAACTATTTTTTTAGTATATATGTGAAATACTAGTCTTATGAATAACTCCTTACTTTCTTAGAAAGGGTTGTAATTCTAACATTACATATCCTCCCCTATTACCAGTGTACAACCTCTTTACAGGATGGGAAGAATTATTTAACCACATCTAGAAAATAAACTTAACTGTTTCTACAGCTTCAGACTTTTTGCATAGAAAAGCAATGTTATAATAGAAGAAATAGTCACCAAGGAATGTAATTACCTACTTGTACTCCAAATAAGACAAGGTGGGAAGCTCAAGGAGATCTGAGTGAATCATTTCTAGAGGCTTACTGGAGCAAATAAAGTTCTCAGAGAAACTATGTTAGTATATCTTTCCAAGACTACAACTTTAGCAGACATATTTCTATGTTAGGAAACAGATCTTCTTCACATCTTCAACATTGTTAAGAAGATGACACATGATCTTATTAGAAACTTGTCCAAAATGACAATGTAAGTCTCAAAGTTTAGATGTCTTGTTACAAGACACACAGAATTAGGAACATTATACTTGAGAATATAAGTTCTTACAATCTGGATATTGCCCCAAAGATTGGGAGTAGCTAATAGAACAGCATTACCAGACTTATCACAAAAAGTGGAACTGCTTTTGTCACCTTTCACCCTCAATCCAGACTAGAGAATTTGTTCAGTAGAAAGAAGACATATCTACATATTAGTAATATAATATACTGGCCATAGATTTGATACAGCAACTTTAGTAGTCTTTTTTACAGAATAAAAGATTTCATGTTCAATCAGAACAGTGCCAGAAGCAACCATAAATAGTAGTGCTTTTGAGTTTGCAGTCTTAACTTGACTATAATTACCTAGAGTTACATTAACAAAGTCAGAGGTACCAAAGTCCAAGAACTATTCATCTTCATAAAAGCTGCCATGAGGTGCTTTTTTACCCTTGTATGAGAAACAGTACTCTCTTACATTTGGAGAAATTCACAGTAATAGACAAGTAGAACAAATTTATTTTGATTGAAATTTATATATGCATAGTTAACTCTACTTGATCCTATAAAGTTCTTCATTACAATAGTTATATTGGTGCAGGATTAGATGGACTGAGTTAAGGAATTTAGTGAATTATCAAGTTGAAAGGAGAAAGGTACATATAGTTGGTTACCAAGAGTTCAATTATCTGATTTATACCCATCATTACTCTCTAGGGAAACCACATCATCATTATCATCTGCCTACCTTTTAGGAGTGGTTGCTATAAGTAAATCTACCTCTATAGAAGAGGAATTTTCAGCAGGCAGTTTTATGATTTTAGAGGTTGAGGCCTCAGTAGATGAATCAGAGAACTTTTTCTCCAAGCATCTTTTGTAGAATTTCAGTGCTTGTACTTTTGCTTATATTTGAGGTCCTTAAATAAGACTACTTTAAAGAGTGTGCACTGTAGAAAAGCAATTAGCAAGTTGAGGAACTGTAACTAAAGGCTTAGAAAGGAGAAGGTAAATTGATAAAGGAATAGTAGCCATGCTTATAAAGGTAATAACATTGTCTGTCTGGTAGATGTCACTGCTATTATCAATCTGGTTCTTTATTTTATCTGTCTGGTGGGCATTGCTATCTTTTTGCCTTAGTTACTCTTCTTTTTTCTCTTTTACTACTCAGAAAAACTCTCACTTTGTAACTGCTGTTGCTGCTAGGAGTTCTTTTTCCACTGAGAAGGTTTATTCCTATGTGAAACACTAGAATGACAAGTAGCATCAGTGGTATTAGTCCACTTAGAGAATTTTGCTTGAATGACAGAATATACAACATTCCAAGTAAGATTAGAGTAAATATATGAAAAGAAATAATAGAGGCAGGGATAGAATTTTATAAGTAAGGGATCACAGACAAGAGAGTCATTGCTCTCAAGATAGAAGGGACATTATAGTCATTCCCATAGAGTTTATATAAAGAGAATTAAGCTTAGTAGTTTGAGAAGTGAGGTTCTAATTACTAGAAATTTGGAATATGATTGTTTGCTGGTAATTAGCAAAAATTGATGCTGGACCAGATGTTCCCATGAGAGTCCAAAGATAAGCCCAAAGGGCCTCAGTATTAAGCTGGCTATATATTAATAAATTATTTAGTAAGATAGAATTAAGAACAGCTAGGGCTTAGGAGTCTAAGAAGTTTTTCCTAGCTATCTTATTTATGTCAGTGGTCTGAGGAAGTGCCAAAGCATTCAGTATATCATCAGCAGTGAAGACAGTCTCAGAGTAGATGATAAGAGTAAGAATTGATTTGATATAAATTTCCTAGAAAGAATAGCTAGTAAGTTTGGAAAGAGTAGTAATGAAGTTGGCTATTGCTATCAATAAAGATAATCAGCATGAATTAGAGAGCAAATGTAGCCAGCTAGAGTGTAAATATTCAACTTAACCAGTGATAGGCTATTAGTACATATAATATACAAGAGAATTTTGTAGGTATAGAACAATTTAGAATCAGCTCAATCTATAACAGGTTTAGAAGTGAAAAGATATCAGCCCACTAGTAAAGTTGGTCAAGTCCTTCTTATTGATAGAAAGCAGCCTGAAAAAGTACTAATTAGAAATCAAGATAACTAGAGTCCATAATCTGTTAGAAAAAACAGAGTATATAGTAACATAGTGCAGTGTGAACAACTGGCAACCACTTATCTATAGTGTATACTTCAATAGAAACCTGAAAGAGAGCAATGATGAAAGATAAGTAATATTAGTAAGAGGTCAACCTGCATGTAAATTTTTATATCTACTATCTAATTAAGACTACTGATCATAGGCCATGCACTTACTAAGTGGAGTGCTTCATAACATACATAAGCTAAAGTCAAAGGTTATTTCAACTTGTCTTCTGCATTCTCAGATAATATACTAACTAATATATTTGAACTTCTGAGACATCTTACCAGATCTCAGATAATAATCAAAGAAATAAGTCTTGAAGTATTAGATAGTAGCAAAACTACAACTGCTAATAATTATGTCATCAACCTAGATAATAATGATTCATATAATTATATCACACTCTCAGAGAAGATATAACAAATTATCTGTAATAAACTTTGTAAAGCTCAAAACTTTTATTATCTTGTTTAGTGTCAGAATTGTGGATAATAGACTTAACTTTATTTTCTTGTTCTTTTATTTTATTTATTTTATTTTTATTATAGACTTAGACAAAGGAGTATGATATGATGTGTGATACTGGTCACAATGTGGTCACATATGTTACAGTCACAAATCACACAATCATATAATACAGAGAAGAATATAGAAGATTCTGAAATAAGTAATGTTATATAGTATAGTAATAACATATTGGTCTTATGGAAAGTACATAAACTTTAGGGTATATTAGCTGTAGTGTGTATACAGACCACAGTCTGAAGTATATAAGGTAGACTAACTTGTACTTGGAACTCTATTGAGTTCTTTTATGCTATTTAATACAAAAGTTATCTTTTATTTTTACTCAAAGACTTAAGTTATAATATCTAGCTTTTTTCTTTATTATCTTAGCAACTGCTTCATATTGGAAGGAATAGAATACATAGTAGCATAGTGCAGTATGAACAACTAGTAACTACTTATCTATAGTAAATACTATAGTAGAGAACTGGAAAAGTATAATTAATAATAGAAGATAAGCAGTAAGTTTAACCTACTGAAAATTTTATAACTTAAAACATCAGCTTAAAACATCAGCTATTAAGCAACAGAAGTAGAGGCAAATGAACTTAGAGTATTTCTAAGCTTGTTAAACATAGTTTATACCTCATTATCCAAGATCCAGTAAGATATCTCAAAAGTTCAAATATGTTAGTTAGTGTGTTATCTGAGAACACAGAAAACAAGTTAGAATAACTTTTAGCTTCAGCTTATATACTATACTTCTATTAGCCACATTAGTTATATATTTTGGAACTGGACTTGAGGAACTTAGTAAGTGAAAACCACCAGAGGGTAATAAGATGTGTTGTTATCAACATTAGAGAAGGTTGTTAGTTTTAGTCAATTTTCAGGATAAGCTAGTATAGTGTAACTACCAGATTATATATTAGATATGCTACCTAGAGTAGTTATCTGAAATAAAGATTGTTAAGTGAGTTACTTTGATTTCTAGTGATTCTTGGATGTTAGAGGATGGTGTTCCAAAGATCCAGCAAGGACATACAAGAGGGAATGGAGAGGTGTGGTCTGTACTAGAAGAGATTAAGGAGTGCAGATAAGGAAAAAGGGTGTTATCCATAGGTTGGAATGGGTTGGAATAGATGTGGTTGAAACAGAATATGACAGTATCTCTTTTTAGATCTAAGTTATTAAGGCCCTTATTGAGTTACTCAGATCTACATGTAATGTAATGATTAAAATAAAAAATTTGAATTGATTTTTTTCTTCTAACCACAATGTTCTTATACTTAAACTCCAAAGATAAGAGAATACAAGTACAATGGAAAGAGTTAGCATGATATTGAGCAGAAGAGAGTACCTATCTAGAAGAGATAGTGTGAAAATATTCAAAGGCTTAGGTAGCTGAGAAAGTTTATTTAGCTGCTAAAGCTAAGGCCAAGGAAAAAGAAAAGTATTGCTAAAAGAAGAAGATAGAGCATGCTCAGCAGGTAAAGAAGACTACCAAGCTAAAAAGGAAGAGACAAGTGTAGGAGAAAAAGAAGTTGGAGGTAGTATATTTGAGAGATATACAGAAGACAGCATAGGTATAGAATGTTACAAACACAAGCTCTTAAAGTTGGACAAGTGAAAGAATCTTGTATTAGGTTAACACAAGAGAACTCGATAGAGAACTCTGTACAAGATAATCTACCTTATATATAAATACCTAATGGTCTGTGTGAGCTATTTCTAACCTATCCTAAATGACCATGTGTATGCCTTAAGGTCAACATATGTTTCATATGTTGTATGATATCATCCTTCCAGAATCTTCTACCTCCTTCCATACATCATATGACTTGTGACCGTGTCATCTGATGTGACCTGCTGTGTGACAGCGTGATCTTGTTACTCTAACCCTAACCCTAGTTCTAAAAATAGAATAATGGAAAATAAATCAAAAATAAAATAAAAATGAGAAAGGAAAATAGAAAAATACCAAGTTCACTTCTTTTGTTCTTGACATAGAAGGATATTGAGAAGAAGTCTAGAATGTAGGAGAGAGTTAGAGCTGGAAAAAGAGAAAAAGAGAGTGGTGAAACAGGCTAAGAAGCCTATAGCCAAGAAAGTGAGAGAGGTAGTGAAGGTAGTAGAAGCTGAGAAGAAGAAAAAGGCCAAGAGTTGTAAAAACACAGATATGGATGAGCATTTGCTAAAGATAGAAAAAGATCATCTCTGTGAATAGTGCTTAAAGATAGAACAGAAGTGCCTATCTCAAGCTTCTAGGTAAGTAGCCAGTAGTATTCTGGTACTTACTTCTACTAATAATTCTTTAGCAAGTCTTATTCTTACTTAGGATGCATAGTCTTCAAGTAGAAGTGTCAGCTTTTATATATGAAAGGAGGTCTGACCTCTCAAAAGACAAGAAAGATGGCTTTCAAGGCAGTAGAAAGTAACAGGGTTATAGCCCTATTATCCAAGCTTCTTGTGTAGTTCTGAGTAATATGAGAAAAGATGATCCTTAAGGCAAGGACTCTTCAAGAGTTTGTTAGCCAGATCTCAAGCAAGCTTACCAACACTGTTGTGAAGAAATGGGATAAGGCTAAGATCATTCAGTGATAAAAGCAAGAGGTCCTTTAGAAAATGGACTGGAAATTGATGAGGATGACTATGAAAAAGAGAGTAGAAACATTGAACAGAGTGGAGAACAGGAGGTTGGAAGAGAAGAAACTTTAGAAGAGGTGGAGTAGATAACAGAAGAGATAGGTTAGGAGAAGAAGATAGAAGTTGATATGAAAGAGGTCTACCCATTCTTTTCTTCTTCTTGTTGATTTTGGTTTTTTGTTTTGTTTTTATTTTATTTTAAATATATGTATTTTGGTGCAGAGCTAGGTATTATAGGTGTAAATAAGCAAGTAAGAAGTGTATAAATAGTGCTAGTAAGATATCCAGACAACACAAGAAAAGATTACAGAAGAGAATAGATAAAGTTAGGAAAAGAATTTTTTTAGAATTGTGGATATCTGCTATCAGATTGTGCAACTTGGATAAGGAATGCACTAGGTTAGGAAAGTAGGAAGAGAGTTTATAGAAGTAGCAGTAATCTTGCCAGAGAACAGAACAGAATCAAGACAGAAAGAATTGGAAAAGACATGAGAGTTCCAGATAGAGTTTAAACTCTAAAAAATAGAAGAGTATCAGAAATTGATGGACTAGTATTATTTAAGTAAAAAAGTTAGAAGTAAATAGATTTGATATTAATAATCATTAGATTGTAATTGGGCAAATCAGAGAATCTAAAGCAAGTAGCAAGAAATTTTTAGTTATTCTAATACTTTTACTAGGAATAGGAACAAACAGAGGTAATTTTGAGAGGGAGTTTGATGGAAGAATACTATTATAGATAAGAAGTGTAAGAGATCCACACTAGAAAAACATGCAATTATAGATAGTGATTATGAAAATACTATTAGATATGGTTCATACCTTTTTACCCAAGATCTGGTAAGGTATCTCAGAAGTCCAAATATATGGTTGAGATAGATACAGTTGGAATGGGATGTGATAAAGTTAAGAGATAGATAGAAACAACTAAATAAGACTTGACCAAGGTTTTTGGTCAGAATATCAGCAGAATTCTTTTTCCCATCAATATGACATGGTTTAACTTGTTTATTCTCAATTAAATCTCTTATATAATAATAGTAGATATTAATAGGGACTAGAATATTAAAACCAATCTTATTAAGAATGTTTCTTATTTAGATAAGCTAATAGCCACAATTAGAAAAGGCTATGTATTCAGTCTTAGTTGAAGATAGAACTACTATCTTTTACTGGTAGCTTATCTAGGATATTGCTGTATGAGTTATAAGAGTAAAGTAACCAGTTATGGATTTACATGATTCTGGATCTTGCACTCAGTCTAAATTAGAGTATACTACAACAAACTTATTGTTAAGTCTATCATAGACTATCTAATACTTACAAGTATTAAGCAAATATCTACAGAGATGCAATCTAGCTTAATAATGCTTATTTAAGAGGTTTTCCATCTATTGGGCAAGTTTGACTACAACAAATCCTATATCAGAGTATAAGCCAATTATTAGATATATCAGAAATCTAACCAGTTGCTGGTACTTTGAATAGAAACTAGGATCACACTGCTTATTAGATTATACTGCTTATTAGATTACACTGCTTATTATTGGATTTAAACACATAGTCTAATAGTAGTAGAGTACTTGTTGGGTTAGTTACTATATTAAAGCATGTTAGAACTTTGTTTAAGTACTTAGATTGGTCTATAGAGATCTTTCAATCCTTATAGTTATAACTTATGTATATATTAAATATAGTTTATATTTTGTTATCCAAAATCTGATGAGGTCTCTTGGTTGTTGGGTTTTTAGTTGCAGAGGGTTAGGGTTAGGGTTAGGGTTAGAAGTCTAAATAGTTGGTTATGTATTATTCAAGAATACAGAAGACAGGGCTAGAATAATCTTTGGCTTCATCTTATATGTTGTATTTGTCACATTCTGTTTAGTTATATATCTTATAACTATAGATAATACTTTTCTCTCTCATTCATACCCACAACCTTTTCCAGTATAAATCACTACTCTCTATTTTTTTTTAGATATCCTTATTGGTCTTATACTAAACTCTATAGACTCTATTTCCAATATCTAAAAATTACCAATATTTAGAATAACTTACTTAGCAGTTTCCATTCCAGATAGCTATTTTAGGTAGATGACCTAATATATAAACTAGTAGTTTATACTGTATTAGCCTTATCCTGAAAATAACTAAAACTCACATCCTCTTTTGGTATTGGTAACAACAAATCTTGTTATTCTTTAGTAGTCTTAACCTACTAAGGTTCTCCAAGTCCATTTCTGAAATATATAACCAGTGTAACTAGTAGAGATACAACACATAAGTTCAAGCTAAAGATCATTCTAACTCTGTTTTCTGTATTCTTGGATAATATACTAATAACTTATTTTGGACTTCTAAGATGTCCTATTAGATCTTGGATAACAAGGTGTAAACCATGTCTAACAGTATCTCTATAAGTCACACTGGTTACATATTTCAAAAGAGGACTTGGTAAACTTTTAGGAGATTAGGACTACTGAAAGGTGGTAAGATGTGTTATTGCTAACACCAGAAATTTAGTATTAGTTTTGGTTGATTTTCAGAATAAGGCTTAATACAGTATAAACTACTGACTAAGTATTTTATCTAGAATAGTTATCTAATATAGAAACTGTTAAGTAAGTTACCTTAGTTACTAGTAATCCTTAGATGTTAAGTAATAGAGATCTATAGAGTTGGCAAGAGTCTAATAAAGACATCTGAGATAGGACAGAGAAATATAAAGTTTGTAACAAACTTTATTCAACTTGTATCTCTATAACTAGTAAACCAATTTATACAAACCAAGTTGCACTAGAAAGCTTCAAATAAGGACTATTTGTATATATAGAATGTATAAAATGACAACAGATTACTGAGATATCAAACTATTAGTAATTACAAGTTTCATCTTAGAAATAACTGAACAGATTTCCATGATCAAATTTGCATTGGAAAGTGCTTATCAAACTATTTCTAATGATATATCATATATCATGTAAAAATTAGTATTCATAAAGATACAAGCATATCAATATAGTAATATAATTAGTTATCTTCTAAGATTAGCCTAAAATCTGCTATAATAAATAACAGCTCTACTGGATATGAGTTTTGATCATGTGATAGAAACAGCTTGTGCACAGACCATTATTATTTTGTATAAATACTTTTGTAATTAGATTTTAGACTTAATAATATCAATTTTCATCTTTTCATTATTAACATCTGTATTAATCTTCATTATCATTGTCATTTTTATTGGACTTTTCAATTACTTCTAAACTCCTAAGAGTATACCCAAGATTTGGATATTACAAATAAGTGAGTAGTTTATTTTATAATACAAGGTCACAATATTTCTATTTTATCATGAATTTTTACTTCAACTCTAAAAGGAGTGAGGAATCTTTTGAATCCATGAAGTCAACATTATTGACATAAATGATTGTTATAACACGCTCTTTAGTCTCTTTATTAATAAAATAATATATATACTAGCATCAGATTTATATTACTTAAATTCTAAAACTAACATTGACTTAGTCATAGTCTATCTACAAGATAAGCTAGCTTGCTTAAAGCCATACAATACTTTGTGGAGTTGCTATACTTTCTTTTCTTTATCAGGTAGCCTGAAATCTTTAGGCTGCTTCATATGGATTTTTCTTATCCAGATCACTATATAGATAGGTATTTTTATATCAACACTATGGATATCCCAATCTTCAAGAGCAGCAACAGCTGAAAATAGGTGTGTTGTCTCATAGCAAATAACTGAAGAGAATAATTTGTCAAAATCAATTCCTTTGATCTCAGAAAATTCTTTTGCAACAAGTTGAGATCTATAATAACCATCAGACTTAATGTTGAACATCTAGCAATTCTTAATTGCTTTCCTTCTCTTAGGGAGGTCCACAACTTCATAGATGTTTCTGTCCTTAAGTAATTTCAGCTTCTCAAGACAGAACTTAAGCCACTTTTTTTTGAATATTAGCTGGCAATTTAGCAACATCTTCAAGGTTTTTAGGAATTAGGCAAGACTCTTTTACATGTTGTGCTAAGAGAAAGCAAATTTTCTCTACTCCCTTTTCTCTTATAAAATATACTAAGTAGCTAGTGATAGCTAATTTACCTGCAAAAGGTAGAATGTCTATTCTACTCCATTATTATTAACACTGATTGGGTGTTGGATTTCCTACTGGATATTATATGAGATCCTATTTAACTCAACAATGTTATTGAATGAGTTATATAGATAATCAACTTCATTTATTCTTATTATTCTGAACAGTGAATTATCAGAAAATTGTCATGTATTCTGATGAATTCTTTATAATTCCTGGTAATCATTTTCACATATATCACATGCTATATTGGGATTAGAAAGCCTCTTTCTTGGCTGCTATAAAGTATTTTGTAGGATATTGATAGAAATTCTTGTTCTCTATAAATATTTTCTTCTTTAAGGAGTATTTAAGTTTGATGCTTAGATCTCTTTGATTTAGAACCTTCTTCCAGTGTTTGTAGAGTAGGTTGCAAAGATTGTTGAGGGCTGAGTAATTGCATCTCAACATTAGAGTCAACATTATTATCCTCTTCAATCTTTACTATGGGCTTTTTAGACTCTGGGATAGATAAGAGAGATAGATACTTATAAAAAGAGAGGGTGAAAAAGAATAAGTAAGATAATTAGTTTGAATGGAAGGAATGGATATGTGTGGAACAGGTACTGGAGCAGGTCTATCTTTTACAAAAGAGCTAAATATTGATAACTCTATCTCTGAACTTATTTTGTCTAATAACTTATTATACAATTTACACTTATTTTCTTGTGTATGGTGTATAAAGCATTAACCATTGTTCTTATATCTAACAAATATTATTAATTCAGAATATAGCACAAGTTTAGTCTCATAAATAATCTCTTGTTCTCTTAAAAAGGATTGTAATTCCACTATTATATATTCTTCCCTATTATTAGTGTGCAACCTCTTTATAGAATGGGAAGTAGTATTTGACCACATCCAGAAAATTGACTTAATTGCTTCTGCAGCTTTAGACTTTTTGTATAGAAAAGCAATGTTGTAATAGAAAGAATAGTCATCAAGAAATAGAATCACTCACTTGTACTTTAAATAAGACAAGGTAAAGAGCTCAAGGAAATCCAAGTAAATTAATTCTAGAGACTCACTAGAGTAAACAGAATTCTTAGGGAAATTGTGTTAGTACATCTTTCCAAGAGTACAATTATAGTAAATAGATCTTTTTTACATCTTCAATGTTGTCAAGAAAATAATGCATGACTTTATCAGAAACATGTCCAAAATTATGATGTAAAGTCTCAAAGTCTAGGTATCTTATTGTAAGACTTACAGGATTGGGAACATTATATTTGAGAATACAAGTTCTCATAATCTGAACATTGCTCCAAAGGTTAAAAGTAGCTGATAGGACAGCATAACCAGACTTATCACAAAAGGTAAAACTACTTTTATCACCTTCTAATCTCAGTCCAGAATGAAGAATTTGTCTAGTAAAGAGAAGATACATCTGTATGCCAGAGACATAATATACTGGCCATAGTTTTGATACAGCAACTTTAGTAGTTCCTTTCTTAGGATTGAAGATTTCATATTCAATTAGAACAACACCAGAAACAATTATAAATAGCAGTGCTTTTGAGTTTGTAGTCTCAACTTAACTATAATTACCCAAAGTTATACCAAGAAAGTCATACTCAAATGGAGTGAATTAAGTAAAGACACTAGAATCCAAGAACTATTTATCCTCTTAAAAGCTGCCATAAGGTGCTTTTTTGCTCCTACACAAGAAAGCTTTCTCATATTAGGTAAAACAAATTTACTTTGACTTGAGACCATACATGCATGATTAATTCTACTTGACCTTATAAAGTCCTCTATTGTGATAACTACATTGATACAAGATTAGATAGACTAGGTCAAGAAATTTAGTGAATTGTCAATTTATAAGAAGAAGAGCATATACAGTTGGTTACTAAGAGTCTAACCATCTAATTCATATCTATCATTACTCTTTAGAGAAACTGCATAATTATTGTTAATCTACCCTTTTATAAGAGTAGCTACTATAAGTGGATCAACCTCCATAAGAGAGAGATTTTTAGTAGGTAGTTCTATAATTCTGAAGGTTAAAATCTTAAAAGATGAATCAGAAACTTTTTCTTCAAGCACTTCTTGTAGAATTTTAGTGCTTGCACTTTTGCTTATATCTAGTGTCCTTAAGTGAAACCACTCAGAGGAGTGTACACTGCAGAAAAGTAATCAGTAAGTCAAAGGATTACAACTAAAGGCTTAGGAGAGAGGAAAAGAATAGTAGCTGTACTTGCAAAAGCAATAATACTATCTGCCTGATAGATATCACTACCATTGTTATTCTGGTTTCTTGTATTATCTTACTTTGTAACTACTGCTGCTCTTGTAGATACTGCTGTTGCTATTATTATTACTGTTGGGAGTTCTTTTTCCACTGAGGAAGTTTATCTCCGTATAAAATACTAGAATAACAGATAGTATTAGTAGTGTTAGTTTGCCTAGAGAACTCTGTCTAAATGGCAGAACATACAATATCTCAAGCAAGATTAGAGATAAATATATAAGAAGAAAGAATAGAAATAGAAATAGAATTCTATAAGTGAGAGATTGTAGACAAGTGTTATATTCCAAACTCCAAAACATGTCTGAGACATATTTGACTTCAATACAACATCAAATCCCTGTGATTATTTGGCCTTATTTGTGTCCAAAACTCCATCAGTAGTTTGGTACTTTATAATAGACTTAATTCCATCAAAAGTCCATGGTTATTTCACTTTATTTGAGTCAAAATCTACAGTCATATTCATCTGTGTCTGTTGCCTAATTATCTCCTTCAAACTTCACAAATTTACTCAGACTTTACATAGAGTTTTCCCCTCTTCAAATCTGGACTTTTATATAGTGTTTCACTAATGAA
>Ga0157364_1003081_pt1 | contig 16013 bp, 13 predicted proteins | sample AttsexASBM2_FD_111476 | JGI IMG/M metagenome (GOLD analysis project Ga0157364, IMG submission 111476) | Fungus gardens microbial communities from leaf cutter ant in Ribeirão Preto, State of São Paulo, Brazil - Atta sexdens ASBM2 | ecosystem: Host-associated > Fungi > Mycelium > Unclassified ...
CATTTCCAACGGACACTTTTAGAGCGATAGCAAACTCCCGAACCGTTGAATGTTTATTTGCTTGCACCAATGTTTTCATTTCATCGTCGTCAATCTTGGAAGGCCTACCGGAACGATGAGCGTCTTTGACTGAAAAATCATCATCACGGAATCGGGCGAACCAGATCTGACACTGGCATTTTTTGACGACATTTCTGCCGTAAACTCGACGCAATTTTTCCCTTGCTTCAGTTGTTTTCTTCCCTTTTTTGAAGTAATAAAACAGAATATGGCGAATATGCTCTTCAAAATTCTCCATGGTCGAATCACAATTGCAAGCACAAAACTCGACCGAATCCCGTCAACTTTTTTTTTGGTTTTTAGATTGAGTGTCAACAACAAAACGCGCGTAAACATTTGACATTCACGCTCGCATACAAATAAACGTGGACAACGCCATCTATTGGAAAAAATGCAATGACTTTTTGAACAACCCAATAGATAGCTCAGTCACCGTCTCTCTTCTCGCTGCCAAATCAAAAGTGGTCTCTTAAAACCATCAGCGTCCCGCGATTGGAATTATCTGCTGCAGTGTTTCTCGCTCGCTTGATGCATTTCGCGCGCTCAGCTCTCCAATTTTCGAAGCTCGAGTGTCATTGCTGGACTCCATTACATTCGTCTGGGTGAGTTAGACACCTTCTCGATGGAAAACTTTTGTCGTCAATCGCATTTCGATGCAATCACTCCTTCCTAGAGTTCCGTGGCATCATGTTTCCATCAATCCCGCAGACTGCGCGTCTCGTCTTGCTCCCGATTTTTTCAAGACACATGCTCTATGGTGGTCAGGTCCTCTTGAGATTACATTATCCTCTCAAGTCCTGGCCGAACTCGTGCCCTTCGATATCTTTCGATATTCTTCTCGAACAACGCTCAGAGCCTCCGGTATGTGCCTTGCACACTACACTCAATTGGAATCTCGCGTCACGTTATTATTCGTGGCCTTGCTACGAACTACTGCTTATCTGTTTTTTAAATCGACTCCGACGCTCTAAAAACCTGCGAATATCGCAACTTTGCCCCGAAGAAATTCGCCAAACGCTATTGGCTCAAAGTCATGCAGTCAACATGTTTCCTAATGAGATCGTGGCTCTAACACATAAGCGCCTGGTATCAAAGAACAGCCCGCTCTTTGTTCTCAATCCTTATCTGGATGAGAATAAACTTATTTGTATTCGAGGAAGACGTCGAGCTCGCCTGCCAGGAGTGAATCCCATCGTCTTACACGCGCACCCGCTGTTAGTGCTCATTACCCAGCACTATCGGAGGTAAGAATTTCTGGCCACCTAAGGGACTCTACGGACGTAGGAGGCATATGTTCCTGGCGCGGAGTCGAAAAAGAATCTTCTAGGACATCCCTGGGACCCGATAACCTGGGAAATTCCAGGGCCTTCGGCGGAAAAGGGGTCTTTGGAAGGAAATTGAAGTACGCGCTCTTAAGAGGAGGGATTCACGAGGACGCGCGAACAGCTTGATATGCGGACCCAATCGTCGTAACGGCTCTTTGAGGAGGGAGGAGGGCCGAATGGCCTGCGTGATCCGCTCCCGGGCATCACTCCTGCTGTGGCTAAGCCGAAGCGTTGTAAATGATGTGCGAAATCGCCGCTGACAAGAGTTCTGAGAGTAGCTGCCGTGAGGAAAATTGCCGAAGAGAAAAGCGGAAGGATAGGACGCCGAGGATAAGATGAGCGTCACCGTTGCTGCTGTAACGTTGCTGATTCGGGTTCATAGCTTCTTAAGGGCGGATCGTATGTCAAAGGTTGTGTCGAAATGGTTATTCATGTCGCGCTTTCAAGTTAACGTTCGGCTTCGCGTTGGCATTACTCTCCCGGGTAACATGTATTACTTCGAATATAAGTTCTTACACACTGTCGAGAGATCTTGCAAGTAATCAATTGTCGTCATCAGTCATCCTCGAAGGAGACCATGGAAAGAAATAAAAATTCTTATTGTCACCAGCGTTAGAAGTTAGTCATCATTTGCCTTTGTGGAAGTAGATTAGATTGAATCCAGCGGAGGGAGCAAAGCTCCGGAGATGCATGTAAGCGATTCGCTGAATATAATTATTCTTTATTTCTTTACTATTTCGTATGTGATTTTTATAGTCTATTTCTCTCGCATTCTGACAATTTCCCCACCTTTGACGACTCACTTCTATCGTCGAATTAATTGCGAGTGAAAGTGGAAGAGATTATTGAAAGAGTGGCACGCTTTCTCGTGCCTGGCGCCCAACTTATTTAGCGAGAAATTCTGAGATTTGTGGAAAACCCATCTAGCTGTCGAGATATTATGCTATCGAGTGAAAAGGGTACTTTTAAGTACGAGGAAAGAAGGAGTTCGCGACGAAGTTGTGCCGTTGCTCGCGAGCTCGCGAGCACTATATATGAGAGAAGCGACATCGACGTCGCGATTTCTGATTGGTGATACTCCTATCTAATTGAAGCAGCCATTATTATATATTGTGCACGCAGTGGAGAGTTATTATATGTTTCCTTTCTGTAGCTATCTACAGCTGAACTGATACATATACATACCTAAAATAGATATAAAATATGCCGTTATCTTTTTATGTGACGTTTGTAATTGCACTACTTAATCACTACATTATTCAACAAGAAAACACAAAAACATTAATACTTGCTTAACCTTATCCTGACGGAGTTATTGATACTTATAATGGAGTAAATGGAGTATGACGGAATTAGTTAACAGGAGCGGGCTAAACATGGCGGTGCTGAACAAATACTAGAGAATAGTGGGATCGCTTCTCTCATATAGGATTTTTTTTCATATAAGAATCCTCAGCTGCATCAGGAGTACATGGTGGAGGACAGATCCTTCTATCATGCTTGTCTTATATAAATCTTTTATAAGATCTCATATTAAATACGTAAGGTTATTGATTTATTCTACAAACCGGAAATATTTTATAAATTAGAAAAGATCCAATTAAAGTGTCTAAGGCTAGCAATGGGTTATAGAAAGATGTCTATTCCTATTAATATTGCATGCAAGGATAATGACTCTAAACTTTAAGTTTAAATTTCTTAGCTGTAAGTTTCTCCTAAGAAGTCTAGTTAGAGAAAACAAACAATTACTAAGCAATTTTAAAGAAAATGTCATTTTCGCTAATCATTTTGTCCATGAGAATAATTATGATAAGCCGTTGCTGGCTAGCTCTTACGAATTTGTTCGCCTTACATAACTTTTATTTAGATCTGAGATGCTTAAATTCAGTTTGAATATAAAAATTAGTTATAATACAATTAACATTGATCTTCTAAATGGTGTTGAAATCAAGGAAGTTTAGCGATAAATTTTCTCAAATGTTCCAAGGTAAACTAGCAGCTGATCGCACTGTAATTTTTATTAATGGCTCCAGGAAATTGAAAACAGGTCGATTATTGGCATGAGTAGCTGGAGAGGTTAAATGAGTTTTTCACTTCTAGCTATAAATTATTTGATGTTACTTCTATATTCACAGCTGAGGATTTCGCCTTATTGTTCATCCTTAAACTTATAAGGAACTCTAAGCTTGTAAAATTTACAATTTTTTTCTGATTCCAAAAGTATTCTCAGTTTTCTTCAAAACATACGCAAACTTAAACACTCTCATGTAATTCAAGAAATCGATCATGTTATTGCCAGATGTAATGAAAAAAACAAAGATATTGAATTAATTTGGATTCCGTTTAATCGTAACATCCAGGGTAACGAAAATGCAGATATTTTAGCCAAAAGGACTACTACTGAAGAACATTTGCTGGAATTGAAGGTACCTCATATTACTAGTATTTGTATATCCGAATGCTACAAGAATAACGAAGATTTCTTGAAGTACAGAAGTATAGTTCGTAATAAAGGCGTATTGTCGTATTATATCCAATCTGCCAATCCGTGATTAGCCTAGTAACCTAAATAGAAAAGTCATTATAACAATCAACTGTATTCGCAATGAACATAATTCACTGCAATATAGTTTATTTAGATTTAAGATATCACCAATAGTGATCTATGCTCTTGCGATCTCATTGAAGATGAGAACCATATACTATGGGCATGCATTAAGTTTACCAAAGAAAGATTACGATAAAAAAATTTGTTCGAGATTAACATCGATAAAATAAATTTAATGGAATAAATATATTTACGGCATGTAGGTGAGAAACATCTAGAAATTTTATGTTGCTAAAAAATCATTCAAGAAATTTCCAAATGATCTTGAAGATCACCTTTCTTTGTGAAACGTTAAGATTATAATCATTCTGCATGTTGTACATACATTTTGTCCATATACAAAAACATTAGTTAAAATGGCAATTCTTGTTAATCGCAGCGCACGCGCGCGCGCGCATGACGCTAAAAGCGTAATTCGCTCGTGCTCCAATCGTGAACACTGATTTTCAGGTCGGTAACTAAGCCTTTGGCTATCTCCGTCTGAAATAGTTGCTCGAATTGGTCATCTCAAAATTTATAATTTCGAGTTTTATAGGCGACAAAGGGCCTTTTGTTCGGTCAATTGTATAAAAAGCCGGATCAGGCTATGATTTTCCCTAATCAATCGCCTTTAAGACGTTCCGCTAATTGTTTTGTCGCTCCGTCAAAAGAAAGCCGCCGAAATTCGAGATGTATTCTTCTGTAAATTAAAGAATATCAGTTTTCTTCCGGATTTATTGTTAGTTATTGCGCGTGTATTAATTTTAGAATTTATTATTGGTTTTTTTGTTTGTTTGTGAAATTATCAACTTTGTAGATTGCGAGTAATAAAAATTGTGGCTTGTTACTTGAGCATTCGCTTTAAAGATTTTTCCACTCGTGACTGTCTTTCCCACTTGAACTCTCTCTCTCAAAGCTGTTTTTTTTTCATTAGCTGTTTTTTTTTCAAATTCAATAAATTGAATATAAAAATTTCGATTGACATTTCGATTGACAATTTCGATTAGAGAAATTCTAAAAAAAATGAAAGCGCCAGTAATCGAGATTCTAACCGAATTCCTTAATGAATGTAAGATAGATATATAACTTTTTCCATGTAAAGATTTATTTTAATGTGTGTATTTCGTTCCTTTTATTTTAAAACTATGTATATTGTTATTATTAGTAGGTTAAAGTAATTATTTTGCTGTTTAACTCAAATTCATCATACCCAGATATATATGTTCATGTTATTGATACGATGAATATACGGCGTACTATATGTGCCGGTACCATACCTGTCATGTACGTGTGTGCCTAAATAGCGATTTTGTTATGGGATATATTTTGTATGGGATATAGTGCACATAAACTGTCATACATAATTGCCGTAAAAATGTATTAAAAACAGAGTAAATCACACTCCCCAATATATTTTATTGTACTGTTAATAAAACATGTATTTAATAATTTCCATTTCATTTTTGTACTCATTTCGGTTGGGACTGCACATTTCGAGTGTCGATGCAAATGTTGTTCGGCTGATTGAATGATGCTATTTCTCGTCAGTGTCGCATGTTCATCTGGACTCGGTACATGACACAAATGTATACAAAGACAAATTTGTTGAGTTGGTGTAATTGTTGAGCTTGGTGCTTTCATGAGACACTGAAAACATAGACTTATAAAATAGACGGAGCATTCATACAACATTGAAGGACAGCTCTACTCCAGACATAGTTGTTTCTCTCTTTTACAGTGAACGGTGGGAGACCAATCAGCTTGCTCGTAAGGTCACAACTCTCGAACGTCTATCTTCGTTGCTCTCAGCCACTTCCCAGCTTGCCGCGGCGGTCAATCAATTCATCACAGAAAAGAACTATTCCGCGATTATTTCTTTCTCTTTCTATCAAGTCTTCAGCTTCTCTCGTATGAATGTTCCGTCTATCTTATAAGTCTATGGCTAAAAAATAGTGTATGTGTGATCACGTGGTATTAATTCTGTCAGTAATGTCTGATTTCGGATGCGGTTCACTTGATGCTTCGAAATATTCGTAGCATTAAGTGGACCGTAACCAAGCCTTCGTCTGAAAATTGATATCTAACCTGTAGCGTCAATTTTGATTTTATCATGAGTGAGAGGTAGTGTGCTCATAGAATTTTTTACATCATCGTCATCAAGTGACAATGATGAATTAATATTGATAAAACATAAAAAAAGCAGAGTGAAAATAAAAAATTATATTGAAGAAGTCGTGCGAAAAATGTCCGATGAAACAGTGAGTTTTGCAGGTTAAATTAAAACTGTAGTAATATGATTTATTAGAAAATGTTTATTTATAGTTTCAGAGTCATTTCCGAATATCGCAGACGATGTGCTGAAATTATAAAAAAATTCGAAAGGTTAACAATCTATCCAAGTGACAAGTCTCATGGCACCAATTTTGTCAGCAGAAAAACATGTATTAATGTAATTTTTATGATTTAGTATAATAATAGTAACTTAGTTAAGCCTTGCAACATGGAAGAAATATTAGGAATGGGAATAAATAATAATAAGATTTCAACCTATCAGAAATGTATTCTGGTGTATCTGATAAGTTAAAATCTTAATATTTATTCCTAATATTTGTCCAGATCCTTAATACAATAATAATAGTAAGATGAAAGAAAATGTATTGAGAACATACATGTATGTACATCAATTTAATTTCCTTCAAATTTCTTTTAATTTTCAAGATTTGCAGGAAACAAATGTTCGCTTTGACAAGGAGGAGATCGATTTAACTTCAGCATTTTAACTTGTGAGAGTGTGCTACAAAGAATGATAGATTTTCTGAACGATATTTCAAAAGAAATAATTACATTCTCGCATACTTCGGAAGAGACACATGTTGTTTCCGAAAATTTTAAAAAGATTAATATTCCGTTATTAATTTTTTATTATGTAAACAGTTGTATTGTTTCTTATGACCTCTAGCTTTCAATTATTAAGGCTAGAGTTCTTTTTTCCCTTGCCTCAAGTGGACAATAAATATACATCGATAATTATCATAATTTGTCTCATTTGTAAAAAGAATAGATGTTGAATAATTTCTTGTAATTCTTCAGCTAAGTTCTCAGGATAAAATTTTGCTAAAAATATGAATAATGTTGATTGATGCAAAATGTCTGAATTTTGCACTTTTTTCTAATTTTAACCAAGAAATAAAATACTTTTCGTATTGAAGTCCAAAATATCATATTTCTTTCAGTCCTATATAAACATTCCAGATCAAACAAGTTTTTGCTTGTCAAGCTCTAAATTAAATTCGAGTTGTGCATTTGAGATGTAGACAGAAAAGACAGAATCTGCGTGACTTTTTCCTTCGGAATAGTGACATCTTATTTCTTGCTGTATTTGTTCAGCATCATAAAAAACATATCGCCATGTTATGAAAGCACTCGATTATATGACAAATTAGACTTCTAATAAAATATTTAATACGGCATATTTTCACCATATACGAAACAACTATTAATCAATAACCACGGCGGTTTGTTTCAAATTTCAAAACGTCTGATACCTTTTCATGTGCTATTCGCATAATATATCGCAATATATATCATATCTTGTTCAATTCGCAAATTCTATATGGCATTATGTTGTGTATTTGATTTTTCCATGTACGTAGTCAGTACGTGCATATACTTATCGTGACGTAAGCTGCATTATGAAATTGTTTAGAATTTTTGTAATTTCCTACAATTGATCTTTGTTCGAGCGTTTCTTACGATTGCACTTTGCTCGATATTGTTTTTAAACTAATATTGTTGTGCCGATATTTCACGGCTTGATTCGGAATCCACAGAGGGGGGAGTTATTGAATAGTAGCTTTGTAGTTTTTCTGATCGCTTTTAATTTTGTGCTTTTGCAGAAAATCCATTCCGAGGATTCCTTCATAATCGACAGGGAAATCATCTCTCACAACATGCATGGTATATCGAATTTCTTGTAAATGCACCTTATTTTTCCGATTGTCTTTGCTTTGATGATTTGTCATGCCGGTGAAGGCCATTGGCTTTTCTCGTATAAGTGTCTCACCTTTTAGATTTCCTACTTTAATTAAAGTAAGTGTAGCTCCTATATCCAATAGTAAATTTATCCGACCCTTCTTCATTTCTTTGGTCGGTAGTAAGATTGAGTCTAAGACGGGTATTCGCATATCTCTTATGCGATCACTTATGCGTAATTTAATGCTCACTAGCGGCTCGCGTTTTTCGCGTCCTCTTTTTCTTCGTTTCTTCTTTGCTGCTAGCGTACGAGGATTCTTCGCTCTTGCTTTGTCGCTTATTTCGTTTTATTTCTGTACGTTTCGTCTCATGATCGGTGTTTCGCTTCGCGTGTTGTTTCGGCTCCTTGTCGGGTCGTCCATTCAGCGACCAGCACTCGTTTCTTTTATGTCCTGCTTTCTTACAATGTGTGCAAAATTTCTCGATGGCATTTATACTTGCTGATTTATTGGCTCGGGACAATGAGAATCTGTTAGCGTAATGGTTTGACCGACAGTAATGGCTTACTTTTGCTATACTGTACACTCAAAATTTTTGAGTTTTTGCTTTATTGTGATCATTATTATTTGCTCGTGAGGAGACCCTTTTTATGCATTCTTCTGCGCTTGCATTGATAGCTTTTTGCAGGTTTGAATATTTTGTGATCGTATACTAATTTAATATCTTCGCGCAATCCCAATTCGAAATTTAATAAAGCTTGATTGTTTTCAGAATGCTCGCTTCTGCTTTGTGTTTTCTTGATCAACGACTTGTATAACTCCATAACTAAAATATCCACGCATAATCCATAGGTGTGAGCGCTTTCGCCTGACTTTTGTTTTAAAGCGTTAAATTCTAATTGTAGACGTGTTCCGCGTTTTCCTAAGTAGTTGGCTTCTATCTTTCATCGTAAATGTTCGAAGTCTACCACGCTTCTAGTTTGGAAATCTAATAGAAGTTTTCCTTTCGTATTTAATATTTCTTCTAATAAGGCTGATTTTTCCGCGAAGTTAATCTTCTCCATCGCATAGGTACTAGCGCTTATGAATTCCTGCATCTTCTGATGCGAATGTCCGACTATTTCCGGTATTAAATTCTGTGCATCTTTTAATCTTAAATATCCCACAGGTCAATTTCTTGCTTCCCACACGTCATCTTGTGTCCGTCCGTATGTGACGTTTAACACTTTGATATAGGGGTAGTCGGAAGTTTTCAGGATCGTAATTTGCAATTTCCATCCTGCTCATTCTATCTTGCAATCCCATAATTGTTTCCATCATTCTATCTAATATTTCCTCTTGCCTACTTTGAATTGATGCTTCGCGCGCGCGTTTCTTCTATAATATGTTTCTATTTCCGCGTTCACTGCTGACGGATTGTTCACGATCTCACCAATCTCGCGCGAGGTTGACGATTGATGCGTCGTATCTCTTGGTATCGAATTAGTTTACAAATAAATTACTCTCGTATGAAATTAACGAGAGTTCTCGTTGTTCTATCCTATTATCAGTTAGTAAATTATAATCTAAATCCACGAATGGAAATACACGTTCGCAACAATATTCAGATGTGGTTCCGAATCGGATGCGCTATCGCTTGTATATTGCGGTTCCAACACGCGGCGCACGTTGTTGCGTATCTCGTACGACTTCTTTGACAATCCGCACAGGATTTACTTGGTTAGTTCTAGGACACTCTGGTACAGGCTCGCTGTATATTCGCGAGCGCTACGCCTACCGCGATTGTTTTCGCTTCCGGATATTTATCCCTTTACAATGATTGCAATAAGGTTTTTCGAACATTAAAATGATTAATCGCATGTTACTTGTTCGCTGTTTGTTGCCTTAATCATCGTGTAGAGGTACATCGCGCCTTTCGAGTTACGTTGTTATCTACGTCCTGGTCATCGGCTGTTGTACTGATGCTCGCTTTGAATGGGGAGCTTCTTCCTTGTTTTAACTGATCCACTCTATTTACAGGCTGTTGCTGCTATCATCGCCGCTCTCGGATTAAGTGTGTGGAATCCATCGTTGCCACTAATTTGTTGTGCCGGTATTTCATGGCACAACAAATTGGTTCGGAATCCACAGAGGACTTCGGGGATTACTGAATAGTAGCTTTGTAGTTTTAAAATATAATATATTTAACTTTACACATAACAAGTGATTATTTCGTTACACTTCCACTTTCTACGTCGCGGTAAGTACTGTTACAAATTTGTTTAAACGATGGGCAGAGTAACACGACAAGTTTCTTTAAATTTCTGACCGACGATCGCGTCCGCGGTCGCGCTTATATTCAGGATTTTTCGGATCATCTTTGAGCATGTTGACTCGTCAGCGTTCCGCATATCGGGTGAGGATAGCTTCAGCGCCTTAAATTTACAATTTATATTCGCTCAAAGTCTTCTTTTATATTAATTATTTAAGTAACTTTGAATATATTTAATAAATCGGTTTCGGCAATCGTTCATTTAATCGTTTATATTTATCTCATGTTCGTGGCGCAATTGTCATTTGTGCAATTAGCACAAAACTATTTGCAAATTGACGGGATAACTTTGAAACTCCACCCGTACAAAATAACGCTGATCCCCCCGCAGCAAAACGAAAACACATAGTGCGAGCGGTTACAGATAAGAACTGGGAATACTCAAATTCCCAAGAGGAAACTAGACCAGAAATATTTATCGGGAATTGCCTAGTAGCACCCGACGAATATACATGCTCAATCAGCATGTTAAATATGAGAGGAGAAAACGTCGAAATAATTACGCCACTTATAACAATAGAAGAGTTACAAGCGAATGATCGAGAAAATGTACACACACTGCAAGAGACAGGCAATGAAAGCGGCACACTAACACTACTACGGCACGAGCATGTACGAAAGCAGATAAGAACATCTAACAAGGAAGAAAAGAAAACCATTGAGCAAATATGCGAAAACTTTAATTTTTCACTTAGAAGGAGTAATATTAATGCACACAACAGCACCTGAAATTAATACGCGCACCGATAGTGCATCGTAAATGTGCAACTTTATCAGTTGCCAAAAACATAAAGAAGAACTGAATCAACAAATAAAGATGATACACGATATTATTAGTCATAGCGCGAGTCAGTGGAACGCGTCACTACTGATCGTTCCAAAAAAGAGCGACGCTTCAGAAAAACAAAAACTTGGAGTAGTGATGAGATAGATTTCAGGAAGCTTAACGAATTAACAATAGGCGACTTATTCCCACTACCAAACATAACTAACATTTTAGATCAGTTAGGAAATGCCAAATATTTCTCTACAATGGATTTAGCATCGGGATATCACTAAATTCCTATGAGTAAGGAACACAAAAATAATACTGCCTTCTCTACCTCGCACGGGCATTATGAATTTAACTGAATTATGAATTTGTCGTTCGGATTAAGAAATGCATTCGCGATGTTTCAAAGACTAATGAACACAATATTAGCGGGAATACAAGGTTTGAGATGCCTCATGTATCTAGATATAATTATCTACGGACCGAGCCGAGGAACATAATAAGCGTCTTGTCGAGGTAATGCAACGATTATATACAATTTGAAGTGCGAATTCCTATGAAAAGAAATCATATATCTCAGATATATAATAACTGAGGAAGGAATACGTAAATTAAGCGCTGTAAAGAATTTACAGGAAATTTATCGGAAATTTTTCAAAAATTGCGAAACCTATAACAAGCTTGACTAAAAAGGGAGTTACATTCGACTGAAAAATGGAGCAACAGAACGCATTCGAATTATTAAAAGTGAAGCTTACAACAGCACTATACTAAATTACCTGGATTTCACGAATTTTTTAGAGAATTCCTGGTAACTACGGACGCATCGGGCCTTGCAATTGGAGCCGTATTATCACAAGATCGTCTGATCACTTACGCGAGCAGAATATTAAATAAAGCCAAACGAAATTAACACTACGAAGAAGGAATTGTTAGCGATAGCTCTGGGCTGTCAAATATTTTCGCCCATATCTATACGGCCCATATGACTTTTACTATTGTAACCGATCACAGACTTATTAGTCTGGCTTTTTAATGTAAACGATCCGGGCTCGAGATTAATGCTGGAGATTGAAATTAGAAGAGTATGATTACAAGATCATACATAAAGCTGGTAAGGATAATACCAATGCAGATGTTTTGAGTCGAAATCCGATCCGGAACGAACGCGTGCACAATGTTCAGTCAAAAAAAGGAAGGACGACAACAAGACAAGGAGACCATCATAAAAGAATATACGAAGAAAGAGAAACAGCAAATACTATATGAATATCACCCTCAGGGGGCATCAAAGAATATCACGAACGATAAAAAAAATAAGATTGCAACATGACTGGCGTAGATCGCATCACGAAAGATGTTGAAAGCTACATTAGTAAATGCGAATTTTGTCAGAAAAATAAATTAAATCAGAAAACAAAAATGCCCCTCGTATTAACGGATACACCGGAAAAACCCTTCGAAAAGTGCGCCCTTGTATGATATAGTAGAGCCGATTACGAATGAAGAAAATAAATATATCTTGACTTTTCAAGATAGCCTGACGAAATTCAGCAAAGCGATATCGGTAAAAAATCAAGAGATCAATGATTGTCAAAGCATTTGTCACAAAAATAATAATAGAGCATGAATACCCGAAAAGATTCTTACGGATCAAGGCACTAATTTTACGAGTGAATTATTTAAGAATGTGTGTCAAACTTTTGAAGATTGAGAAGATACAGACATGGTGTATCATCCCGAGAGTAACGGGACGTTAGAGCGTTCATACCGAACTCTCGCGGAATATTTACACATTATATAAACAACGAACAGATGAATTGGGATCAATGGCTATCCTACACTATGTTCCCTATAATACCCCGCACACCGCCACAAGATATACTCCGTTCGAACTTATATACAGTCATCAAGCAACAATACCAACTGTTCTATTACAATTTCTGAAACGACTTACGTGTATGATGATTACGTGCAAGAATTGAGAGAAAGACTTTACGCAACAAGTCAGGTGGCGAAAAAGAAACGTAAAATAAGTCAAAATTTAGGCCAAGAAATAATATGACAAAACGAGTTGCGGAAAAACCTTTCAAGTGGGCGATACGGTTCTACACTATGATGAAACGATAAGAAGAGGAAGATCTGAGAAGCTAGAATCGAAATGGATAGGCCTCTATAGAAGTAATGGAAAAACATAATATGAATATACTACACAATAAAAAATGGGACTACACACGAGCCGAATGAAATCATTGAGCATTAAGCGGATAATTAGAGCAGAAAATCGACCAAGTTAGTAATAAGTATAATATAAGTTGGTTTAGAAACAATGAGGTACTTATGTTAAGACTGGTAGGGTGGTGGTATCTCCTCAACGATTCGTCGCCCTGTTACGATGCACACATGCACTCGAAAGTTACAGAGGGTCGCGCATCCGTCGAGGATGAACACATAATTTGCTCTTCTAAGTTGCGTGCAATATTGGTTGCAACCAATAACTTCACATATTGGTTGCAACTAATAATTGCGAAGGCAGTTATCGCACGTAGAAGATACAAAATAGGCATTGTATCGCATATTTACACTTTTCACTTCGCCGTTCACTTCGCAGTCACAATCGCGACTGCTTCGGCTACAGTTAAGAGAGCACTTAAGAGAGAATAAAATAATTAAGAAGCAAATTAATACAGCGTGATAAGGATTCACTCAAAGGTAATATGAATTCTCATCTTACAGGATACTACTCGTGTGGAGTTATACGAATGAAACGACACCTAAATTCACACCAACATACCGTTGGAAATCGTTCGATCACACGTCCGGCATATATTTCGAAGAAATCGGATTAATGAATCAGGCGAAATCGAAATGGAAATTCGTAATTAAATTAGATGTTACTGCTCTTAGGAGCCGTAACTCCATTTGAGCAGCTTCAAGAGTATTTAAAAAATACGGAAAAGCGATGTGAAAAGGTCATCATCGGAAACGCGCAATAAATATGTGCGAATATAATGCGGATATTAAAAAAGGAAAATATCTAACTTACCGCATCACTAGAACAGTTAAGAATATTATACAATTCCAATACAAACAAAAGAGGATTAATAAATGCAATAGGCACAGTCAGTAAAACGCTTGGTACAATGGATGCTGACGATGCACAGCGAATAAATGACTATTTCAAGACAATCAGGTGTTACAACATGCAGCGAAGCATCAATTAAAAATATTAAATGCAACTATTGGACACATCAGTAATCTCGAAAAAGCAACGGTCTACAATGAAAACTTATTGTTTAATGTTACGAGGAAAATGGAAATGCAATTAGACATATATACACAACTTTAGATGAACATCTACAAGTCCTCACTGCCATTATGACAGATCTGACAGCGGACGTAGCGAAAACATTGGATTTATTTAACATACTCGAAGGAAGATTCAGTACCAATTCGTTCACTTGTTACAACAAATCATAACAGATTTACGGAAGCCGCATCACAGTTAACGAAAGGTTTGCATTTTCCATTTCAAATAAAAATAGAAAATTGGAATACCATCCAAAATTACATATCAATTAACGCATTCTATTTTAACTCTTATATATTTACTACGTTTAAGTTTCCAATAGTTGCATATCCCACGTACAAAATAATACGTGCAATGCCTCTACCCTCTCATCTACACTCAAATATATTTACTTTTATGAAGATTAATCACCATTAATTAGATAAGGAGAATAGTCATTATTATACGAAAGCGACTTAGATAAATGCATACGAGATACCACAGTGTATACTTGCGAGCAAACATTTCCAATATTACATTAAATCTGACGCATCTTGCGAAGTACTTATATTCATAAACGCATCGAGACAATTCCAAAATTGCGAAAATGGACACGTCTTATCTAGCACGCTTTGGATTATGCTAACGGAGGTTCAAGTGGTTATATTCCATCAAAAATAGCCAAAAAATTTCAATCGTTTGTAACAATTTTCCGAAAGCGAAGTAGAAATTAAGAAAATTGATAAAATTAAATTAAACGGAGATTGTAAACTTTCTATACCGGACTTAACCTTACGCATATAATCATCTCAAAATGAGCAATATATTGGGTTGTCCGAAAAGTTCGTGCCGATTTTTAGTAAGTGGCATAAGGACAGGAATCTGAATATATCAGAACGATTGAAAACAAATGACATGCGTACTATCGTAAAAGACGGTATTTCAGGCATACTTGGAAAAAAATTTGGTTGCGATACGTTAATTTTAATACGCCTTTGAATATGGAAGAAAAACAAAATGCATTTTAGGTATTTAATGCTTTTCTTTTATCGGAAAGATAAAAATGCCACACAAGCGGCAAACAAAATATGCGCTGTTTATGGCGAAGGCACTGTAGCTGAAAGAACTGTGCGGAAGTGGTTTGCTAGGTTTAAAGCTAGTGATTTCAACTTTGAAGATCAAGAAACGTGAAGATCAAGAACGTCCAGGTAGGCCCTCCACCACAAATGAAGATCAGATTAAAATACTGATCCAGAATAACCCACACTATATGACACATAAATTAGCAGAAATGTTAAATATGTCAAAATCCACCATCCACGAGTATTTTGTGAAGCTTGGCTATAAAAACTGTTTTGATGTATGAGTTCCCCACGATTTAACGGAAAAAAATCTGATGGATCGCATTCCATTTGCGACTCGTTCTATAAACGTAACGAAGAGACACCATTTTTGAAGTGACGGGGGATGAAAAATGGATCATTTACAATAATGTTGAGCGAAAAAAATCTTGGGGAAAGCGGAATGATCCTTTAGCCACTTTAAAAGCTGATCTTCATCCAAAGAAGGTCATGTTCTGTGTCTGGTGGGATTGGAAAGGGATCCTGTATTATGAGCTTTTACCAAACAACGAGACGATAAATTCAGAGAAGTATTGTTCCCAATTAGACGAATTGAAGACAGCAATTGAACAAAAAC
>Ga0157364_1003082_pt1 | contig 16010 bp, 10 predicted proteins | sample AttsexASBM2_FD_111476 | JGI IMG/M metagenome (GOLD analysis project Ga0157364, IMG submission 111476) | Fungus gardens microbial communities from leaf cutter ant in Ribeirão Preto, State of São Paulo, Brazil - Atta sexdens ASBM2 | ecosystem: Host-associated > Fungi > Mycelium > Unclassified ...
CACACACACACACACACACACACGCACGCACGCACGCACGCACGCACGCACGCACGCACGCACGCACGCACGCACGCACACACACACACACATATATCAATAATAAATCTCTTTTTTACTATTATTTTATTTTTAATTTAAAAGTAGAAATAAATATGAAAACAAAATAATTAAAGTATATTTTAATAATTTCATGGAGAAAACAAATGTATTGTACATAAACAACATCAAATTAGTTTCGAAAATAAAAGTAACTTTAAAAATCAATATTTAGAACAAAAATTTATTATCAATATTTTATAAAGAATTAAAATAATGTAACTGATATATAATATATACAATTTCTAATTTTTTATGACGAAAATTTTATCTTTCTTAGTATCATAATAAAATTTAATTATACGTATGCTGCTTTCTCTCAAAGAATACTATTGCAATTCGTGTCATATGCATGAAGCAAGTGTACGGCATCATAAGCAGTGCATAAATCATTGTAATTATTGTAAAACAATGTGTTGCATCGTAACGCTAGAATAGTAGTATCGCATCTGTGTAGCGCATGTATACTCTTGGCTTGCGATTTTTAAGAGAGTCCCTACAGTTACTCATTCTGTTAAATCATAATTATGTGTAGAAGACATATGGGCCGCGAAACGCAACTGGCACTTTACGACGAATCAAGTAAGAAAATTCGCGAAGGTGAGGAGACGCGAAACGTAAGTTCCGTTTCCCGTATGCGTTGCATGCCATCATGTACAACGTACGCGACGCACAACAATCAATACATGTACACGCACGAGTGAATGAGCGTGAGGGAAGTTTGAAGGGGGGAATTGGAGGTACGACGCTCTATGCCAGTGAAATTTGAATAATTTCCCTTCAATCGTAGATTCCCGACATGCGCGACCGAATAACATAGATTCAAGGGGGACAAATTAAATAAAAGGGACGGGCCACTCCTCCGTCAGTCGCAGTTCGATTGCCGATGATCGCTCACTTGCACAGGTGGATGATCAATTGCTTTTATTGACACGCGGTACCGCGAAAACAACGAGTGGAATCTACACGAGACGGCAAGGAACGAAAACACGGATAACTCGGAAATAATTTTTTATAAAACGTGCCAAAGAAAGAAAATGGATATCAACATGCGACTGACAGCATCAGTAGCCGCGATCATTCTGTTGATTGGATCTTGCGCGGCTAATCAGGACTTTTTGTTAAATTCCTTGAACGAATGTATAAAGATGGAATCCTGGACGTCTTGTTTGAAGCATCAAATTTTGACTCATCTCGATAACAAATTGGGAACTATCACGGAAGCGAGATCGCTCGAAACCGTTGATGAGGCGATCATCGCTAGGACCTTCAAATATCTCAAGAGTTTCGATTACGGAGTTGATTTACCTTTTGTCGATGCAAGTTTGAAATACAGACCTAGTAGAAGCCTGGCTGATCTTGACATTGAATTTAAGAACAATGACGTAGATACAAGTCAAGCTCGAGGACTTTTGAAAAAGAAGCTTCTGTTTCCGTTCTTGCTGCTGTTAAAATTGAAGTTAAAGGCTCTAATGCCTATTTTTGTCGCTATTATTGGAATAAAAGCTCTAAAAGCTCTTGTTCTGTCAAAGCTTGCCATTCTTATTGTGATTGGATTTATTGCTATACAATTCTTCAAGAAAGGCGGCATGATGATGCCGATGGGTATGTATACATATTTATAAATACTTAATATTGTAGTATTCTAATATTAATATAAAGAGTAACTTTCTGTATTTATTACGAGAATTACAGGTAACTATCGCTATTTTTCAAATAATTTCATTTTTCTTAATTCATAAGTAGTTATATAAAATAATTTCACTTTTTTTTGTATAAGAATATTATTTTATAATTTATTAAACGTTTCAATATTTATTAAAATGTAAAAAAGATATTGTATGAAGATTTGTATTAAATTTTGGAAAATAATTACAGCAAAAAGATTTTACACTTGCGTGTAATTTTCATAGAATGCGTGAAAAGTGAAATTTTTCAATCGTAGGAATGACTATGGAACCGGCATCGACATATGGTGCTCCATCTATGCTTTCGACGACGTCGAGCTACGATCCCGTCAATACATGGGATGGTAACGGTCCTTATTCCCGTGTTTGGACGCCAACCAATGGTATGGAGGCCCAAAACCTTGCTTATAGTTATTACTCGCCAGGCAGCTCCAATTCATACAGCTCAGCAGGATCCTCTTCATCGTCCTCATCTTCAAGCAGCTCAACGAATTACAACTGAACTCGTCCTAAAGTCTCTCTAATGACACATCGATCAATCGTCCGATATTGCCCTTGTGAACGCATTCCCGATCGTACGTCAGCAATAAGTTACGACCAAAGAAACACCAAATAATCAAGTAGCTCGCTGACGATCGATGACATTGCGATGTCAGTTTCGTTAACGAGAGCGCCACATTCAAAGACTGTCGGCTCCATGCCGACTATAATTATAGAATCGTTTTGTCGATTCAACAAAAGTTACATTGAGCGGATTTGTTAACTTATCGAGAAATTAGTTGCGCTAATTAAATTTTTGATTAAGTTTAAGAATCCGTAATGTTCAAATATTGCCTGATATTCAGAATGTCGCAATTAGAATCAATTTAAATTTTTTTAAAGAATTATTCGGAACATCGACAAAGTTCACTATTTTTCTTTAAGTGTAACATATACACCAAAAAATAATCAACAATGAATATCAAAATATAAAAGTACGTGAATAATATTGACAATATATAAATAAAAGATATATAAGATATTGTCAATATACAGATAAGTTGCCAAATACATTTAAGCGATATAAGATTATTTTTTCGGTGGACATTGACTATTTATTTTTCGTGTAACATAATTATTTATTATTATCTTTGCATTTGTTAATAAAAGCATTTCTTGTACTATAATAAATTGATATTTCGTATACATTTTTTTTCTTATTTTATTCCTATAAAATTTCTGTAATATTCTCAAATAAATACATCAAATAAATTCTTAAGAAAAAGTATTTCCTTAGGAAAAATTGATTAAATACTTAATAAGTGATGACATCAATTACTGAAATATCATCAGTTATTGGATAGTAATCAGTATACTGAAACACTTTTTCTTAAGGGAATAAATTAAATTTCTTTTGATATGAATAAATTAAAAAAAAATTAATTATTTCAGTAGAATATATATTTGAGAAATTTAATTTCTCATCAGATCCATCAAGCCCCTGTAAGATAATTGTTACGAACTATGACGTATGTAAAGTCTGTCACTAATCCGTTAAATAATATAATTATAATATTATCAAGAATGGAATTTAAATTAATATACTTAATAATTAAAAATAATATATAACGATATTAATGTTATTATCAACAAAAATATATATTTTATTTAAGAAAACATTTACGATTTTGGAAACTATAGATTCTTCAGTTGGTAATACCGTTACAGTATCATAGCCAAGTAAAGAGAACAATTTAAGATGGCGCAAGAAACCATTGGAATATTCCAAGATGATCCATGAATCATACAACCTTCTTTATCGACCGTTATAATTTATTATGAAGTTGTAATTCTTCGTAAAAAATTACTCTAAAGTTTCACATTGAGTACACATTAGTGTTATGTTATAAATATTAAATTACAAGCATATGATCATAATTAACTTATTTATATTCAAATATTATGAAAATGATTTCAAATAATTGATTTTTATTCAAAATAATCTTCATTCTGATGTTAATAGTCAGGGAAATTATTTTATTCTATCAATAAATATAACAAGATTATAAATTGTGTTCTTTCAGAATATTATAAATAATAAGATAGAATAATTGAACTGAAATATTCAAAATAGTACATATTGACTATTAAATTTTAACTTTAATTTTTGTTACAATCTATTGTATTACACATAATTTATTATGCATAATTTGTTACTTATAATTAAAAGCTTATAATATATTTTTATGTGTATATCCTAACAATAAAGAAATCATAAATCTGATTTTCTATTTGTCCGGATCTCAATTCTTTCGTTCCTGTCGCCCAATAATTTTCCTTTGAACTGTTTGCTCTCAATAATACGCAGTTTAAGCATCCCCGTTTTCGTTAAAGCAATATTTTCACTTTCACTTTTCTTCATTATCAAAAAAAACCACATTGACAGAAAGGCATACATTAACAATTGATGCATTCCAAGGTAAGCTATCAGGTAAAATTAGGATAATACCAAAAGGATTTCCAATATCCTAGTCAGAAAAAGCTTAAAATGTCTTAGAAGCACAAGAAAAAGTCTTTCTTAGGTTGTAGGGTTTTTGGAGCAACTTGCTTTAAGTTTTTTTTTAGGCTAATCCTGCAGAAAACAGATCCTTTTTCTTCTTACTGATTCTCTCTCTAAGAGAGACCGCCCAACGCGTTTCGCCATGTCATCGCTATATCATATTTGAAATAAGTAAAAGCAATCAGTGAAAGCGAAGAGGAGTCGCATCAGCTTGATTCATCGAAAGCGCGATTTCTCTTCGTCGCTTGAAGATCGCTTGAGATAAAGTGATCTGCAGGATCAACAGCAGGATGCGTCTACTTTATATATGATCCCTTTTTACGTAAGCAATTTGCCTCCGCATACGCCAATATCCTGTGCCGAGTAGGGCACATATTCTTTAGAAAGCGTGTTTATCGCATCCTCAAGATCGTGCGCGATTGTGAAACCTTCCATTACGCTAACAATGTTGCTGAAAAAGTACGTGTATTATTTTAATAATCTACAGTGTTGAGCGGAGAGTTTCCGGGTACCCGCATATGACGCATATGTAGCGATTACATAGAAAGAATCGTTTACGTCGTGATCAAGTTTTACGCGTAATGATTGGTGCTATTAGATTGCAAATTTCTTTCAAATATACCTTCGATTTCTATTGCATTTCCGCGTTGTAAAACATTATAAGTTCTTTCTCACCGCGTTGGGAAATTTTACTGACAAAAAATGCTATATTTCACTAAAGACTCAAGTATTTACACGAATATGAAAGGTTGCATATATTATAGTATTATCTAATATAACTTATTGTTAATATTTTATAATATATTTGCATAAAAATTAATTATATTCTAAACAAATTATTTTTTATTAATTACGTATGCAAAAATTTGCCTAGATTCGTTGTTCTTATACTTTTGTGCAAACATATAATTTATTTAAATGAAATAAAGTAATGATAAAAATAATTTTCATAAAAAAGAATAAATTTGTAGTGTGTGTTTTATTTATGTATATAAAAGAAATAAATATCTGTTTTATTTTTAAATAAATTTCGAAAATAAATAATTCATATCATTTAATCTTTTCCTTTTTTAAATTAGATTTCTTATATCTTCCCATAACATAAAAATCAAATCAGATTCATCAATCTTGTTCCTCTTGTCAAAAACGTATGATAAATGTGTTTCTTAAAAGAATAGAAACGCTTTTCGTAACCCTTCCCGGAAAATATTCCTCCTATGATCACCCTTAATATCTTCCGAAACTCCCCGAAAGGAGCGGTTTTCAGATTCTTTTGCGCGACCACATTCTCACGGTCGACCAAAACCACGCTCCTTCTTCCTTCGTTTTGTATCCGACTCATTTACAATCTGAATTATGCACTGTGAACAACGATGTGGAATCGTATTAAATAATTTCACAAAGAACAATCATTCGTCGATAAGGAACAGTTATTTCGATTTCTTAAGTTTTGCTTACATCGTTAGGACAAATAAAATATGCGATCCAGTTTCGCGGATGATTTACAATTTATATACGATCATTCTTCTCACGAAGAAGACCTCCAGCGAGAATACTTAACGATAACATTCACTTCAATGAGGGATGCATCGTTACTCGCGCAGCAGATATAGTATAATTAAAGTCTCCCAATCTCCTTGACATGACGTATCGTATAGAGATATATCAGGAAGGGACATACATTACGCAGGTGGGTAAATTGATCTAGACGAGGAAAAGAGCGCACGAGGGCCCTTGAGCTATCGGTCGCACAGGATACGTTACTTCCTGCATTCGTATTCCCTATTTCTGGTATATGGACAGTCGGTCGGCAACTAAAAAACTACCAGCGTTTGTCGAACTATCGACAAGCTGCACGAGTCTTCTCTCTTCCTCATGCCTTACCCTCTGCCTTCCTTTTTATACGAGTTCTATTAAAAAAGCTCGTATGAAACTGGCGATCTTTTGTGGAGGTACACATAACGTGCAACAAGGGTGCTCACGAGTGCATGCGGAAAGGACAACAAGAGAGAAAGAGAAAACGGAGAAGAAGAGAATGATGCATACACGCGGTGGATGCAACGTGTGGCGTAGGCGCCTGTTACACAACCGGAAGCGAGGCTACGGGGCGGAATAAGAAAGTTTGTGTGGATACGAGACACACTTCTGCCTGTTTGTCTCTTTCTTGCCTCCTATTTCTCTTCTTCTCCATTATGTAATGTGAAATTGATACTCGACGTCTCGACACTCGGCAAACTCATTATGCAGTGGTTATGCACTTCGACTTTACTGATAAATTGTGCAATTTCGTATATATCGTTCAGCTCATTAAATAATGTTTTCGTATAAGTATGTCCACACAACGAGCGTGACCAATTGAATTTTAATAAAGCATGTAAATCTCACATTTATCCGCTGCGTACTGCGAACCTTGTTGTACAATTACCATAATTATATGGTTAGTTTGAATAATATCATTACTTTGTATAATACGGTGACATTTAATCGTGCATGATGTGACATTTGATATGTATGCCGTGGCGAATTTTTCTTAACAGGCTCCTTTTAATGTGACTCTTTCGCGAAGAGTCCTAAGCTAGGCATACCGGAACAATTACATCTATGTGACCTTCGAAATAACATGTGAATCACATCGATCGCAGGTATTTTCTATTTCTCTTGTTACCAGCTTTTTCCAGGTATAATTTCTATTTTTACTTTACAATGAATATACGTATGTTTCATCTGCTTTCAAAGAATAATCATATAAAACCTTGATAATATTAAATCTTGAATTTCATTTTATTAATAAAGAAAAATTTAAAGAGGCTTTTTCGTTCAAGAATGAATACGTTTTAAAAGTTTTTATGTATAATAGTAAATTGCTTACAATATTTTTTTGCATAAATATTTCATTTTATTATTAAATAATTCATTTTATTATTAAATAATTTTATTATTAATATTATTAAATAATTTATTATTAAATAATTCTTTAATTATTATTATATTATTCTTGACGCAATACTTTCCAAATCTTTTATTTCTTTGAAATTTTTGAATTGATTAAAATTTTTTTTAAGATAATTTATCACAAAATGCAACATATTATACCAGCTGTTAAAGTTTCTCAGCATATTTCAAAGCACTTTTTACATATGTATATAAAGAGAAATGTTGGAGATACATGTACTTCTATTATAACCGTTTCTAAAGATAATACTATTGCGTACTGCATTACGTAGTACAGGACGACATTTAATACCGAGACGACGTGACATTTCATGCATCCGCCATTGCAAATTTTTCTCAAGAGAAACACTGTCGAATGTTTTTCTATTAGATATTAGATATAGCAAATTTGGTCGTTTCACGGCCAATATTTTGCCGACTAGATCTAATACCGTCGATAACGAATTCTTGAAAGAAAGCATAAGGTAGGACGAATGTCGGATAATAGGACCCGTGAAAGAAAGGTGCACATCTTTCAGGAAACAGGTAAAAGCCGACAAGCGATTTAAGTTATTTATTTTGGCACTTACTAACGACTCTATTCTCTCCTGATTCTCTCACCGTTCATCGATGGGTTTTGGGACGAAGGGTTGGTCGTAAAGGGCTTGCAATCTCCGGCTTTCTTGTGTTTTTACAAATAGTACGACTGGATGAAAACGCGTGTCGATTTTTCTGAAGATTCTCGAGCGGATTCCTTTCATGATCGGTCGATCATTATCTGAATGGAGATAGACGATGGACACGCGAGAATTTAAAATGAGCGGTACATTGTTGTTCAGGCAATCTCCATTGTCAGATCCACGTGTGATTGGTATCAAACGGTTGACGTTGCGGAAACACACAAAATTTACTCGACTCTTGATGTAAGTAACGATCTTAGTGGGAGCGGCGAGCAAGCTGACTTGATACATTATATATTTCATAGAGAAAAGGAACTTGTATTGTCCTTGCCGCGAAAGGACGATGGCGTACTGTTCGCTCCTTTTTCTATGTTCGATTCTCCTGTGTCTTTTGTCGGTTCCTTTTTTTTTGAGTTTGCGCCGTGTGGCGAGCCATTGAGTCATCGGCATTTTTCACGAAAGCAACCGTGACCTTCGATTTACGTAATCAAACAGGCTCACCCAAATGCTATGAACACGATCATGCATTATAATGATAATAACATTGTTCGATATATATTAATTGCATACTTAATAAAAAGATCAGAATTCTTTAATGTTTCAGTCGACTTAATTATTCAATTTCTTTATATATATTAAAAGTATTTTTTCATAAATAGTTTCGTAAATAGTTATCATACTTCTAATTTTAAAAAACACAGGTTTAATTTCATATAAATATTTCTATAATCTGATTGTTTCAAATGTAAATACGAAGTAATCAAAATCAACAAGAGAGCAGAGAAAGCGAAACGCATTTGGCGCCACTAATGAATGAACATCAATGCTTCTCTTCGCTAATCGGGAATGTCTAGACATGGCGACACGCACAATTAGGAATGGCCGTGTATTTTCGTTACCAGTCGATCAATGGACTTCGTGTTTGCTAAATGTAACCGACTCTTTCTGTACCGCGTGCTTTCGTGCCCTCCCTCTGTAGACCACCATGTAACATATGAAAACCATCGCGGCTCGGTTCATCGAGTTCAACTCGTCTTCGACGAACGCGTCTTCGATCTTCGCGTGAGGATCGCACGCCAATGATAAATTGCAAATCGTGAGTGAATCTTCATCATAAATGCATCGCGCCTGTCTTCCGTCGGCCGGACAAATTAATCGGGCGAATGAATGGCGCATAGGCGATACTATAATTACTTAGAAAAGTCTCTCGCACAGACGTCTTCATTTATTTCATTGAATCCGATAGAGGATCCAAAGTCGGTACGCGGCATCGATTTTATCGTAGAATAGGGATCGGGAATGCGTGGCATCGGCCGATTATTTTGTCGTATGTTACCGCGGTTCCATAACCGCGGATAAACCGACGGACAGATTAATAAGGAATATTAAACGACGCGATTACCATATTATCGCTTATATTCGCTATACGCTCGGATATTGGCGATTAACGCTTCGTGCTCGAACATCGGTGCGCCGTGAAATGTTGAGGTGCTTAGGATACCAGAAGTTTCTTCTGCTTATCCGCATATTTTCAGAGGTCAGTGAGTTCGTTCGCAGTACGCCGCAGTTCTATCGCATACTATCTGCAGTTTAGACAGTGAAAAAAAAAACAAATAAAGAGAAATAAAAATAATAAATGTTACAGTAATGATGTGAAGAAGGGATATAAGGGTGGATATCAGAAAGGGAAGAGACGGAAAAGGGTAGCGAGAGAATGTTCATACAATTTCGTCTTTCCAGATGGTTTGATTGTATAACGAAAGCAACCTTATCATCAAGGCGGTAAATACGCGTACAAGCCACCAGCAACCTTTGAGCCTTCTTCATCGTCCTCGCTCCTCGAGGATTCGAAAGGAGATTCCTACGTGGTGCTGTCATGGATTTTATACATTCCTGCATGAACGTCGTAGGAGGATTCCTTAAAACCGAAAGTGATACAGGAGACACTCATCAGCCAGGGGAGAGAATTAAACGAGTTGTGTATATGATACGTTTTGTCCTACAATGAGAGAAAATAAAGAATTAGAAATATAAACAATATCAATTATGGTTTGTACATGACAATACATATTATAAAATAACATAAAGTTTTTAAAATAAGATTAACTCAAAATCGATTTATTAATAAATATCGAGATATCCTCATTTAAATAACTATGTCCGCTTCTTTCGTAGTTAAATATCCTGTCGCAAGAAACTAAAGAACGAGTCTTCTCGAACGAAATACGTGACATGTATATTTACGCATTTTTAAATTACGTATTTAGGAACGATGTTCGACATTTTTTTCAGTCGTGAAAAAAGTATCGCTTATGCGAATTGATCGGGAATGTTAATGTCAAATTAATAAACGCAATGTACAAAGCAGTTGTAAAATCCGGTTTTAGAAAGACGCACACGTAATTATTTCAAATTAACATAAATCGCGTGCTATATTTGGACGAGGCGCATAGGATGATGTTTTTAATATTGATCAACATCCTCCACGTCAGCGTCGGTAGCTATCTTGCAACTTTCTGGCCATGAGCGCCTATTGAGACACTTGGATTAATGTATTTGCTGCGTACAACGATTAAAATATTACACTATCATTATTTTTTGCATATCGCTAATTATTATAATAGGTATTCAGTATCGCGTAAGATGTAATAAACCCTTTTGCATTATTCGAATTGTGAATTCTTCATTTAAAGAAAAAAATTATTCGCTTTACAAAGCTTCGCGTTGTTCACAATATAACATATTTTTTAGAATTATTTTAAAAGGATTGATATAAGCACGTAAGCGCCAAATTTTTCAATATCATATAAGAATATTTGAATAATGCACACATATAAGAAATGTTTTTGAAATTCGCGAATTTTGAAGTTGTTCAGATAAACATATTGTAAATGTAGCTGCACTGTAAAAGTGGTTAGTTTGTAAATTAGTTAGACATTACGAAGCGCCGCGGTCAAAGGACTAAAGTTTCGCGGCGTTAAGACATTTTCAAGACGATTGCTTCTTGAAGCAGGAAGTGACGAGAAGTACACAGCTGGCGAAATTTCAGGCACCTGGTGGAGGAAGAGTAGTCTTTCTCGAGTGGTTTGGCCGCGATCTGGAAGAGGCGGCGTAAGGAGGAGACGATGGAAGAAGGTGAAAAAAATTGGTAATCCCCTTTCCTTCCTCCGAATTCGAAATAGAAGCGATGCGTGGACCAGCAGGGAAAGCAAAGGAAGGGTTGTAGAGAACCGGATCAGAGAAAGGTGCTTTCCAAATGGCTCGCGATTAACACTGGTATGCGGAAGGGTTGAGGGTACCTCCGAATCTCTTTTCTTTTTTCATCCCGTTTTTTAATCCCTTATGATGCGAGGGGCGGTTACGGTAGTCCCGTTAGGTCAGCTCGTCGGCAAGCTGCCCCTTAAGCGGCGGTGGTGTGGTTACGGCATCTCGTTTTTTATACCTTCATTTCTCCCGTTCTCTTCACAACCCTCGTCTAACTGTGGTCCGTGTAATCCACGCGCAGCTTCCGCGTTTCGGAGACGGGGATCGTTTCCAAGGACTCGATCATTCTCTTATAGTCTTCGATGACGAAAGAACCGCTTTTCCTAAACAAAGAAATTCGACCTAGAAGTATATTTATAATGCGTACATCAATAATTTCATTATACAAGCAAAATTGTTTACATATTTATCGTTCATTTTGAATATATTTGTATACAGCTTTTTTTAATATTTGGAACAACTTATAAAGTTTGTATTTTTGACATGTATTTTTGCTATACCATCTATTTGTAATCATCTAGATGTAAGATAATAAGATGATTGCTAATATTTAATTTCTTTTTTTAAACCCTATTTTTTATTTATAACTAAAAGAATAAGTTTCTCTTTAAAGAGATTCTTTTATTCAAATTCCTTGTTGTTTTAATCTCTATTATCCAATAAAATTCGGATGTATTAGTAATAACTTGATAAGATAAACGAGGATATTGAATGTATAATAAAAAAAATAATTTTTCTCCTATAGCTATATATATTGTAATAAACCCTCAGCACAATTATATCGAGAATTAATTCGTTCTTTAATTACAAATTAATCGCTAGTGATATGCATATGATATTAACATCAGATAAGTTATTAATAAGACACAACAAAAAAAGTGCAAAGAACAATTAATGTGCAAGGAACTAACTTATTGTATTACAATTACACTCGTATCTTCATATGTCTGGGAAATCATGTTATGTTTATTTATGATTATATATTTAAGAATGAAATGTAAAGCTTACATTAGAGCATTTACAATTGTGCAAAGAATAATTTTCACTAGTTTTAATTTTAATTAACATTCTTCGATTATGTAGTATGATCACACTTTAAGTTGCGGACATTATAAAAGTTTTGAAATATAAAATATAAAAAACAAATATTTTAAACAAATATTTTTAAACAAAATTCTATACAAAAACAAAATATATGTGAAATTAACAATAAGAAACATAGCTAATAAATCATACGCCATTAGTGTAAATAACATATAGAACTCTTTGGATTTTATAATGATGTCATGACATTTATCTTTATATTATGATTATATCTATCAAGATATATATGTCATGTGATGACGATATTCGAATCAAAACTGTCAGAATTATTTTGGGTATTATAGCTGATAAAATTTACGAACGTAATAATGAGCGAAAATATAGGTTTTATGACAATAATATATAATAATATTCTAACAATAATATAGAAGTTTTTCTATTATTATTTGATTTATTCTCATCGTCTAATTTTCAGTTATAAATTCTTTAAAAATAAAGTTTCCATAAATTTTTCTGGGATTGATGCATTATACCAACTATATTTCATTAAAATTTATGTTTGAAACTTATATTCTTTTTTTAGAGACGATTTATAGATATAGTAAAAAATAAATCAGTACAAAAAGTCCATCGATCTTACAAGTGTAGTTGTCCGCACAAAATTTTCTTTAAAATGGCCTAGGAACGAGATAATCACATAGATGCAAGGTCGTGAACCATAATTTAATAGCATTTGCAAATTTCGTCTTTTAAAAGAATATTTATATCTTTTTTAAATATATTTATGGTTCTTCCTATTGCTACATTCATAAGATCACCAAGGCTTTCTTCTTTGTAGATCCCACAACGGTCTCACGAAAAACTGAACATACCTGATTTGTTAAAAATAGATCATATATTGTGACATCAAAAGAGAACATATACGTAAAAAAAATCAATATAATTATATATAAATATTAAACATAATTTAAAGTGTAAACAATTTACTTAAGTTCCAAGAATAACGAGCTTACCAAATCTTCATAGAAACATTGAAGTTTAAGAATGAAAATATTGATAAAAATAATCTTAAACTATATGTAAATAACTATATGTAAATAATAATATACGTACAGTCGGCATATGTATTGATAAGCTTTTGTAAAAGTTTATACTTCTTAAATGTCCACAAGAGCAATTTAAATAAATATGCATCCGTACAGGTGTATTATGTATAAAGAGATCTATTAATAAACTACAAGCATATCTAAGCGAATCGTTTCTCATCGTGATTGAGAAAAACTTTATTATCCCGCAATCACAGTTTCTTTGCAAGAAATACTGCAAGTGACCTCGACTTTGGTTGCAACAATCATGCAGCATTATTGCGCTCTACGGGGCAATTACGATTAATTTTATACCTGCTCTATGTGAAGATGAAATATACCTATAAATAATGTTGTAAAATCAAATGACGTAGACAATTCACGTTTATAATAAGAAGTTATTTATTATTCTGTTATTCGAATTTATTAAAATATACAAAAGTGTCTTTGTGATAAGTATATTTTAAAACGGTTCTAGATTTTAGAAATTATTTTTTTATTTAAATTTAATTTAGTATTAAACAACGAATTCTTTAATCAATTAAATTTTTCTTTGAATTATCTAAGAGCACATAAATCCTTATGACAAATCTAATTATGAACATTAATTAAAATAAAAATTAATTTGCAAGATAAATTATCAAAATATTATATCCTTCAAAATATATATTTCATAAAATGAACAATTAATTTCATTTAAATTTATATTTTATAGTTAAATTTTTTTTTAATCTTAGATTTAGAATTTTATATTGAGATGTTAAGATAACAAAAAATTAATATTGAATATTAAAAGATTGTAAAAAAAAAATTGAAAAGAGATATCAGTTTATAATTCAAATCAAGATAAAAAGTTCTGTAAACGACAGTTTTTTTTTTTTTAACAAATGCGAATGTAACAACAAATAAAAGTTTCAGCTTTTTTTGCCGAATGTCAGAAAAATTTCATTCCCTACCATTAGCTCTTGCATTGTAGCATTGTTAAGTGAAAAAAAAAGAGCGATTCGGATTGAAATCCAACATCGACAGTATGCATCGAAGTGATATGATCGAAATTGCATATCGCATCTGTGACACCATAGGTCGCTTGCATCTGTAGGAGAATCGAAGGGAGAAGAGAGCCGGCGATCGTGGAATAGTGATGGTGGGGATACTGGCAGAAGGGGAAGAACAAGCAACCCGAGAAGAGAATCCAGTAACCTAGTGCCTAGTCGCCTGGTGGTCTGCAAAAACAAAAGAGATGTACGTGCCACGTGCCCTAGGCGCCACCGATATCTTGCACCGGTACTCGCAACGATAATGTAAGTTTCTTCAAGGAGAGAGTGGGACTGTAAATTACAACGCAAAGTTATTAATAATTGCCTCCTTAATGGAAGAACAAAAATAACGAAACAATGAATTAAAAGATGCGAGAGTATCAGTAATAAAAATATTATCTTTTAGGCTTATTATTTTTTATTAAAAGATTAAGGCAACCATGAATTAATAATTACCGGAAACTAATAATTATGGATAAATCAAATCTCATAAATATATTCTTGGCCTATGAAAATATCTTAGATTCCATAGGTAGATCACTTAGTGTATCTTCAATAAAATAAAAGTTGTATCATAATATACGTGACATATCTACGTATAGGAAATATCTCTTACGTTTGATACAATTCTGTTCATTCGTACATATATTTTTCATATAAATATCAAAGATCATCAAAATCTCTTTATTAAACTAACTATAAGTATATAATATATCAGAGATTTTAGAATAAAAGGAATCGATAGTCTCTCGCTGTGTTAAAACGATCAAAAAGGCAGGACAAAAGAAAGAGGGCGGAAAAAGAGCATCGCATTTAGAAATGACTCAATCATAGAAAGTCGAGAAGTCGTTCACGGACAGCGAAATAATTCTATTGCATTGTCCTTGAAGGCAGACACAAAGGAAGTGAAGGAGGTGACGGAACAAAAAGGGCTATCGCCAACGCTTGACAGCTTATTTCATATTCTTTATTTTTCTCGCACTTATCATTTTTGTTGTATAAAGGAAAAAAAAAAGAAAAACAAACAGCTACGATCTACCTACGATTCGCACGGGAGCGGAAGGAAAAATTAATTTAAGAGACAGTTTTTGAAATTAGAATCTCGTTACTATAACGCCGTGAATCTTAGTCGAGGTAACGTTCAGACATACGGCGACAATTGCGGCGATTCACGATTAATAATAGAAACTATTGACGCGCTCTTCCGAACGTGACCTCAAGTAACGAACTCTTATCGGCCTTACGGATCATTGCGTTCCAATAGGGAAAGGTCACGAGGATCATGACGAGGAGAGAGAGATATATGATACGGTAAGCCCGCCGTCGGACGCGCGGCGTCGATCGCAGTCGATCACGAGCATCTCGGTTATCGAGGTGTCGATTTTCCTCGAGATAAAAGAAGGGTACAAAAATATATATATATATATTTATTTATATACTGTGTATGTATATATATCTCTTATCCCTTTCTTCGCTTCTCCTTCAGTCCCGCATGTCTCTCGCACACGTATTTGTACTTAAAAAAAAAAAAAAAAAAAAAAAAACAAACCCCCGCACCTTTCCCCCCGTCTCTCAAAACAACCGACCCCCCCTCCCCCCCCCCCCCCTCTTCCCCCTCCCTTCCCCACCCCTCCCCCTCTCCA
>Ga0157364_1003083_pt1 | contig 16010 bp, 6 predicted proteins | sample AttsexASBM2_FD_111476 | JGI IMG/M metagenome (GOLD analysis project Ga0157364, IMG submission 111476) | Fungus gardens microbial communities from leaf cutter ant in Ribeirão Preto, State of São Paulo, Brazil - Atta sexdens ASBM2 | ecosystem: Host-associated > Fungi > Mycelium > Unclassified ...
AAGCGTGAAAAAAAAATGAGCTAACTCTATTAAATGACTAACTCTTGACGTAATATTATAACTCTTTTAAATGGCTGATTAGACGTATGGCTGACTATTACACTAACGTAAACTATGGTGACGGTGATTCTCAAGCTATAAACATGATCACTGTATCTACATCTCCATAATGCCTGACGTAATATCTAGAATTACTTGAATCTGTCAATCGTACCATTGTGATTTCAGGCACGCAGTCGTCAGCCCACCCCAAATTGCAATTCCGCGAATTGCAGCATTCCCGGTGTACCTTTCAAAGCATCAGGAATGCACAAATGAATCGCCGTCATAGTAATTCGTAACATCACTCCCATCGTCATCCGCGAAAACATGGTCTGTCTTTATGTGTGATAAAAAATAAAATAAAAATCGTGCTTTGATGTCACAGGTATACAAAAAAGTTTTTAATTCCAACACGTAATATTTAAATACATTATTTAACCGTGATTGAACATGCAATATTCAAAAGTTTTAATATATTAATACTTCATTATCATCATCTATTATAAGCTATTTATATTTACTGCATGATACAAGGCGTATGCAAAAATAGCTATCTCTTGTACGAAGATGGAGAGAAACGTGGATTTATCTAAATTATGCAACCGCGATAGCGACTAAGGGCGTCGTATAGAGTGTATAATAGTTATCACAAATGTGCAGTCGGTGTATTTTTCAGAGATAAAATAGAACAGACACGGCATTTTTGACATTGCAATGCGATAGTCAGATTTTCAGAATACATCATTTTTTCGAGTATCGTACCATGTTTTTCGAACTATGCTGAATCTCCCTAAACGATAAACCAGTAAGAATAATTAAACTTAAGATTCGCGAAGTGATTCGACGATGACAAATTACGCTTTTAACCTCGCGATATCTTAGATTTATTTATTGACATTTCGTTTTCTAGTATTCTTTCCTACATTCTAATCAGCGCCATTTAAACGTTGACTCTCCAAAAGATACTATCGAACGATAGACGTTAATGCACCCAATTGGCAGGCTGCCACTAAACGGAAACGCTCATCTGGTAGATCTCGTCTCGATGATATTTTAGAAGTGTATATATACGCTCAATTTGAGGTCGTCACGTTTTCACAGTATTCTCACATTGTTCATAATTATGTATATAAAAATTGAATTTATCAGTGGCGGAATTATGTTTTTTCATTGCTTACAATTACATATTGCATATAATCATTGTAAGTAATAGTTGACTCTCCATCTAAACATAATTTAATAGTTAAGCGGAATTATAAGAATCGGTAAACAAAAATATCGAAAGTTATTACTGAATTATTTTTCCATACAGCTTGATTAAGGATGTATTACACGTATAGTGCATGCAAAGAAAATTACATTTGGAAGTGTATTTAATATTTACACTTCAAATAAACTATATACATATGAAAGTTGTGTGAATAAGATTATATTTTTGTTTAATAACACATTTCTGTAGTTTATTTATTTTATTTGTTATTATTTTTTTATTGTTAAAAATTAAAATTTTAAAAATGATTTAAAAATTTACATTTTTTTATAAGTAGATACTTTAAATATTCAAAATAATTTATGCAAAGTTTCATTGCAATTTAATAACAAAGATGTAGAACAAATAAATATTTTATTTACTGGACAACTAATTCGCATCGCAAATAATCGTTTACATAAATAATCTTGAACACATAATATATTTATACTTAAAAATTGAGATGTTTATCAATTATTTTATATAATACATTTCCATATATTTTTATTAGAGCACAGATTTAAAAAATACTATTTATTAAAATAACTTAATTCAGATAGTAAGCCGTCATCAAATTTGTCATATTATTTTTAAACGTGAATAATCTGTAATTTTTTCATAATTTTGTTATCATTTTAAAAATATGTATAAAATATCCTTAATTCTATACTACTTCAAATTATGAACGCTATAAATAATGATAATCTTTGCATATATTATTTTGTGCTTTATGTTCCTTTTTATGTAACTAACTTTACATCATTTGATACAATAATAATAATTCGGTAGTTTTAATTATTCACAGAATCCTGATTGCTGATAAAGTGCTCTCGGCATTGGATGGTCTGAAATCTTATTTTGTTGCAAAGTTACTAATACTTATTCTACGCTCTGTTTTATGATAGTGATATTGAGTGCAATGTGTTGAGGCACTTCAGCTTTGTTGACGCAGTTTCTCAAACATTTTGCGAGTAGTCGCAGTTTCATCAAGTTTGTTCAACAATTCCTATATCGTTGACGCGTAATTATCGCACGTTCTATGCTTGCTAAGTTCATATATCCTTGAGATTTAAGACGGTTTGGTGATTATTATGCAAAGCGTGAATAGAAGTCATTAAATTGTACGCGTTCGTATGTACAACGTATAAATTCCGCTATTTCGAAATCGTTTTAATCAAGGCAAACGTTAGACATTAAAAGAATGCAGATTTAATGGCATTTTTACATAAAATGTAGACAATAGAAAATTTCTAATATCAATCTAACGTGATAAAAATAATAATTATTACATATATATATATATATATATATTAAGAATCGTATTTTATAAGAAATTTTTTCACAAAAACGTTTCACAGGTAATTTCTAAAATAAATATAATATGCAAAATAGCAGCGTGAATAATTCGCAGCTACTCCACGAATAACTACGCGAAACATATTCGCTTTAAATCGGGATAAGACAGACAAATTCAGTATACGACAGATCCGTAGTTCCTTGGGATCGAGAAAAGGATCGCGGTAGCGTCTGGCGATAGGGGAGGCGCGAGAGAATTCCGCTCGTAAGCTCCGAGCGCGCGAAGGTACGCGCCAAGCGGAATGGAAGCGGCGGCTTCAGTCGGCCACGAACCTCCGTCGAAGAACGGTCCTCATCGTTCAGATCGAATAGTCTGGGTATACTCTATCGGCCACGATAGAAATATCTACGACCTCGATAAAAAAGGAAAGACGAAGGGTGCGAAAGTCAGATCCTTTTTTCTTCTTCGTGCGATTCTGCGACTTTACGAAACTAGGATTACCAATATGTAAAATTGAATGCAAGGCGAGGTTGAAGAAATGAGAATGAGGACGATCCTGCATGCGTATTGCGACTTCTATATTGTGTACCTCGGCGAATAAAAGATGTGTAAAATAGACATGTGGAAGTGTTGGGCCCTGTTTCTGTGTGTCGCAGGTAATTAAATTTTTAAAGTGCGCAAAGTGGATTAAGCAGATCGCGGACGATCTCAATGAGAAGGGACGATAGAGTACGGGTGAGTGGATAAACATAGAGAGAATCCAGCGCGCGATGAATTCGAAAAGTAATAGGTAATAAAAGAGATGATTATACGTTTTCGAAATGTTGAATTATAGTAATTAAAAATTTGCGGGATAAAGTATTGTATTAAAAAAAATACCCGCAGAATGGCAACTTACGATGGATACCGTATTTGAAAATCGTATTGTGTATTGAAACAATAAAATTACAGTAATAAATAGTCGTTTAACAGAATCAGGATACGACCTCCCTCATCAATTATGATTCTCATCATAATAGCACAATTCGGTATTATTATATAATTAACCTGTGTTTAACCTCGCGGTTAATCCATTATTTTATGTAATTTTGCTTGTTGCCGAAATGTGAGCTTGTATCAATTAATAATAAATAATCAATAAATAATCGTATCTGAATTATAACATCTATTATAATTTCATAAAAAATTTTTCGATAAATTTAATCATTATTTATTTATTACTTAATATAAATTAATAGAAAATGAAATATTAATTTGTAAATTTAAAAGTACTGAATATAATTGAATATATAATTATATGATTATATTTAGAATAATTCAAACATAATCGTCAATAAATATCTTTCAACGCAGAGACACTATTGAGCTGTTAGTATCTGTTAGCAGTTATGAGCTTTGCTAATTGGCAGCCTAATGACACTTCCAATATAGATCGTAGGTAGTTACGACAATACAACGTGTAATTGTTCTGTGCACGAATGTGAAAATTATGTAATAATATTGCTAATAACACAACTAATTTTCAATATTAACAAAAAAAAATTATAAATGACAGCAAACAAATAAAAATTTCGCGAAAATCTGTTATATAGAACTATAAGCTAACATTATGTTCTTACAAAAAAATTTTCTATTCTGCGAAAAGTGTTTGATTATTAATCCTATTTAATCTGACGTTGTTTTATTCACATTTTTCTTGAGAAAGTCGACTTCAATGCTCCGCTAAAGTTCGATAAAAGCTTGAAGCGAATCTTATAAAAGAAATGCATATTTTATATGAAACGTATGTGAAATTTCTGCACGTAAGATTAACGTTACTTACAAGTGAAACGTTGCGCAGACAGTTTTGGGACGCGCATATTTTATCGGTGCATTTTCTGATGGAAACCGTGAATATATTAACGATCGAAACACATGTCCTAGTTCAACAGACATGTAGTTTCTGAACAGATGTAACGATTTATTTTCGCAAGATTGAATCTAAACGCGGAAACGATCCCAGCAGAATGGTATCTGATATCATCAAATCAGATCTGTGACGAGAATAGCTTTGGACAACAATCATAAAATGCTTACGATCGTATAAATTGGAAAATTCAAAATTAGTCAATGGTATAATTATTATAAAGATATCACATTGAATCGTATAATTTGATAAAGCTTATTTCATAATAAAAATGATGTAATTATTCAACGATTAGTTATAGTCGAACGCTCATAATCCTTATGATTTACGACGAATAAAGTTTTAACCTGAATCAATTCAACTCTCTTTGACAACGTGATGAATAAAAATCAAAAGTTAATTGACCAGATACCGATAATAGTAGTTCATTCGTGAAAGTGACGATAAATTCTGGAAATATGAGAAGAATGTCCACCCAAGTGACCGAGGTTTAGCCTTGTGCCATAAACGTTATATGAATGAAAGTGCAAATTGTAGACAGACATGCACATAAATATAATTTCCTGTCGCGACTGTCGGTATCAGTCGATTAGACGAGCTTGAAAATATCGGATAACTCGCGGGACCTTCTTTGAAGGTTAAAATACAATCATAATACAACGCTATCGATAATGGATGCTGTAAACGAGAATTATCAAACTTCAACTACAACTTTAAGGAATTCTAACTATAGCTTCAGCATACATTAGATATTTGTGCAAGTTTATCGACTACGACTCATAATATTTGCAATTAGTAACTATGTGACAGTATTTACATGTTCGTGTAAATTCGCTAACAAAAATGACAAAAATTATTATATTTCTTTGATTTACTTTTTATATTCTATTTTTTCTTCAATATAAAAATATCAATCATTTAGGAATTCAATAATTCGTATCAATTTTAAAAAAAGGATTGTCTATAATTGCGTCCATGAATAGAAAAAATCCTTTGCGTGACTTCTTATATATATAGTGAATATTTATGTGAATAAGCTGCCGCTACTTCCACAGTTCATTTTCTGCCACTAACGCAAAAGTTATTTTAGTATCAGGCAACAGTTTGCGCACCTGTGATAAGAAGTATATGTTACAATAAGGTGTGCAAATCAAGAAAAAATTATTTCTGACACTCATAAATATAACGTTCTTAAGAAAAAAATTCTAGTAACAGTTTTTATTTAATTTTTAAATAAAAAAATTGGAACATAAAAAATCTAATTTCATACTCGTATCAAATTATGTTTTGTAAAAACTAGGAAACTAGGATGAATTTTCACATTAGAGATTTAAATACAGCCTCTCGGAAACTTGAATTTTCCTGCTGAAATGAAATATGCAACATACGTGCTGCCCATCTCGTTTGTTATGTCTCGCATTTTAAAACAAGTCATATATTGCGGCGTCCAAAGCTGCAACAAAGTTCAGCATAGTTTGCAAATTCACGTACAACTAAACGCGTAGTAAATTTTGGCAAAGGATATTTCGTGAAATTTATAATACATATATAATTACAATGTTCTTAGATAAAAAATAATTATTATGTTAACCAAGTAATTATAATTATTTTAACCACGATTGAAGCTTTCCTCCGGATAATTACAAAGCTCATTCAAATTAATACATGCGCAGTACTACATTCAATCGATGACTAACTAAAATTGATCACACTGTAATTAAGAGGCGTGCAACTGTTGACAGTGCTATTGATTTTTATTCATAGAAACCAGTTCTCATAGAATTTTGATGTGTGTAAACGTGCATTTGACTGCTTCAAAACAGGCTTTCAGTGCAATCACTATGCTTTAACATGCACTCCGGGCATTAACTAACCGATTAACTATCTGATACCGATCCATTTACATCTGTGGTCTACATATCACATTTGTATATACACATAATATAATTTAATACCAAAATTCTACTATCAGCAATTAAATATTTAAGCAATTAAATATTTAAAAAATACTATATGACATAAATTTAACCTTTATTTAGAATAAAACAACATACTATTTGCGCTTCTAGCAATGTGAATGATGATTCTGTCAAAAAAAAGTGCATGAAATAAAACACTTTAACAGAACAAAAAATGTCGAATATCATCATACGTTCAATCTCTACTTAAAAAAATAATTATTTTTAATGCGTTATTTTTATGAGTATTTCGTAATTTCACGTTGAGCCTTTTTGCTCATTACGAAGATAATAAAAAAAGAAAAAAGAACGCGTAGCTAAAGTTGCTTTCCAATTCAATAACCTCGCGTCATTTATTATCGAGGTCGAAACAACTGATATCGTGATAAGCGGTTATTTTAATTTAAGTAAATTTACGATTTAATAGAAGGCTATTAGAAGTTTAATACCCTTTTTCCACTTATTTCAATTTGTTTATCTTTCGATTTATCCGCGCTAGAAATTACCGTGGATTAGATAGGAGCTTGATAGAAACGCTCGAATCTTCCACATGTAATTGTCGTGCGAACAAGAATGTGTTTTCCATATTGGAAGTCTGCGGGCGGAAAGGTTAAATCTCTGGTATTTATTAATAGTCGTATACTGGTTGTGTATCATAAATGGAATTTATGGTGACACGCGCGCCACAAGGTTCGTCTATGCGACGATGACTCACAAAGATGAATCTTTGAGTAATTAATTGGACACATATAACAAATAATCATTTCTAACATACCATTGATACACCGTTTATACGTAAATTTTCGGAACAGCTACATTAATTTGTAATAAACGTTGACACATTTGTTGGACAAATCCTTCCGCTACAATCTTTCGTAGAATTAAGTCGCGAATTATACATCCTTTTCGAAATTGTTAAACCTTCTCAGATACGGAAATTACAAAAGCCTTTAAAATCTCTTGAATCATTTGTATTTAAAAATCTTTGTTAAAGGCTTTCAATCTGCCATTTCAATTATAGATAACGGTGCCTATTGTTTGCACATCAGTATCGCATATCCTTATCGTAGAAAGCTGCTCTATTTATGCCGGTCTATTTCATCCAAAGGATCTGTCACACCTTAAACATTTCAATCAATCGAATCAATCGAATGTTTCGTAGATAAATCATTAAAATTATAATGAATAAAATTCGTTTTTTTCCTTATAATAAGAGTCATCAATATAATATGCTTCTTTACCTTTTTTCTTGCCAGATAAGTAAAGTCTACAATATCGCGTAAATATACATCTGAGACGAATACATATGAATACAAAGATAAAATCCATGATTTATAAGTTTACTTCAGATTACAGAAATCGCATGATGAAACGCGGGTGTGTCCTCGAGATAGGACATTTACATTTTAATGATAAACCTGAGAACGCTGCGAATTTAATGTTATATGAGACGGAGGATTAAGTAACCTATTTTACGAAACAATGCTCAACAATTTAATGATCGATAATACTCGTATGTCTATGACGCTATGAAATGGTGTGGCGCCTAGTCACGCTTGAATAGTAGACAGCATTACATAATGTTTAAATTCCGTTCAAGGCCACGGAACAAAAAGTATTCACTTACACATTAATTATGCGCAACACATATTATGCAAGTAAAAAGATAAAAATATACATTTCAAAATAGTGAGAATTATCAAAACATAAAATTCATGCCAAAATAGAACTTGAAAGTTACTGTCAAATACAAACGAAGTCGAATGTACCTTTTTTTTATGCTATTTTTAGTATTCCAATATAATTTACAAAGTTCTAGCTCTCTTCTTCGAAGAGTCTAAAGTGATATATTTTCAAAAGAATTCTGACCATTAAAAAAGTAAGAATCATAAATACTGGATATTTCAAAATCTCTGAGTCAAACTTCAGAGGATGGTAGTAGATCTCACAGAAGATTTTCATTAAGGAACCTGTATTGTCCACTGCATTTTTAAGGAACTAGGTGTCCGGTCGCACATGATGTCTGACAATAGTAGTTCACGTCCTTTGATTCTGCTTTTGCAAAAAGACAAAAAAAAAACAAAAAACGTCGACTAGTATTGTCACGCACAATGCTGCCTCACGATCGATTGCGTACCTTACAGCCGATCCAAACAAGGGCACGTAGTTTCTTAAAAATACGTCGGAGAAAACGGGTTTCTTAACAAAAGTTAAAAAGAATTAAATTGATTCTTTCGGTAAAATTTATCTTCTCTTGAACTTATTCCAAAGAATCCCTATATAATGTGTGTCAACTCATTGTCATTTTTATCATGAAAATTGGTCACTTTTTTGCCTTCAGTTAGAATCGAATTGAAATCATATAAAATATGTTGGAATTATCGTACGTTAAATTATTTCAACGGTGTTTTCATTACTTTAATCGATGGAACTCTTTCTAAACCTAATTGAGAACTCTCGAACTCTTTAGGGGCAACCAGAACTCCGCTTATTTTTTTCCAAATTTTGAAAAAGTGGGACCAGCTTCGTAAATGTCTAAATTATCTACTAAAGGTTTTTTTTTATTCCTCTAAGATTCCTAAGATATATTTCCAAATATCTGAAAATAAAACTTATTGTAAAACTTTCACAATGTGACGAAATATGATGATTAATCATATCTAATTTCTTCTTTCTTTTAGGTTTATCCTCAGCTGTTTTGGAGGCGCCAAACTTTGATATTAGTTCTTTGACTAATCAATCCATAACGTTACGACAGCATGAATCCGTGAGAAGATTCGCATGTCCCGTGGGATTCTTTCGATTGAAACGATTCTGTTATTACCTCAGCGCCGGTACGGCACCATGGAGAGAGGCGTACTTTCACTGCAAGGACAGAAATGCTACTTTGGCAATATTGGACAGAAATGGAAAGGACAAGATGTTAAGGAAATACCTAATGGGGGATCAATTTAGTGAGTACAAGATATTCTTTTTTTCGTCTAATTATTACATCATTCAATTCATTCATTTTTTTTATCTAAATCTACAAATCAACAGCGAAATTGGAGCGATGGATCGGAGGAATTTTCAACTGGCAACAAATGGCTTGGGAATGGGGTGTAACAGGTGAAAAGATGGTTTTCCAGAGTTTCGGGAAAATGGGAGAATCCGCGAGATCCAAAAAGTATGCATGGCATTGTATCATAATGGATCCTGTTTTAAAATATAAATGGAGTGCAAGGAGTTGTATGGAACGGAAGCATTATATCTGCGAAGTACCCGCCGGCCGTTTAGGTGAGAAATGTATTCAAAATATTCAGCAGAAAAAGCTTTTATAATTTTACTGATATAAATGTAACGAAATTTATCCACATCTTGGCTTTTTTAGCCAGAAGACGCAAGAAGTCGCAAGACCCCTTCGCGCCGCAAAACCAAAGATTAAAACCTAGAAAAAAGGGCAAAAAGTACTTAGACGAACAAAGGAAATCAGGTGAAAGAAAGAAGAATCGATCAAATTCAAGAAGAAATTGGTTGGATCAAGGAGAGAATCAACAATGGGCCCACGGTGTCAAACTAGGATCGCGACCACCTTCTAAGTACTAACATCTTCATATTAAACTATGTTTAATATAAAATATCGCTTTAAAAATTATTAAGAAAAAAGTTATTAAGAAAATATATAAAAAGTTTTAAGAATATATATGTACATATATTCTTAGCAATTTAAATTTTCTATAATTGATAATTTTCATACAATAATTTTTGACAGCATGAAGATGATGCCTAAAGAGCGCACACGACATCATGCAAATAGAACCCGTGTGCAATCAACTGTGCCAAGGGTAGCCCAAGTACTCCCACAAGGACGAGAATATAGGGCATTTTTAGCCAATGGATACCATCAATCCCAGAATTTAGCGGATATGGACAACGTTCTTTCACAGTTTCATAATAAAATAAACGACTTCGCGCGAGAGGAGATTTTGTTGAAGCCGTGAAAGAAAAATTGAATCATTATATCATAATTATATAATTGCAGCTTTGCTACTGCTCTGTTACATAATATACGCATTTAAGAGAAAAGCCATTTTGAAAGATAAATTTTCACTACAATGACGCTGTTGAACTGCCAACATTATTTTATTATAATTTATATTATTTGTGGCTGTTATTGTAAAAATTAATTTTGCAAAGCGTAAAAGTTAGTATAAAATTAAAATTAATCTCGAAAAACTTCCTTCAGATTCCTCTGTCCGAATATTAAAGTTTCTAAATAGAAGCTCTATTAACATACTAATTAATGATCAGAATATTGTAGCCATCGCATTCGATACTATTACTGATATCTAAATATTCTCGATGTACTTATCTATATTGTAACATCATTACTAGAAAAATCAATCTCTCTATATTTTCTTCTAGTTCAGTAATTACTTTGCTAAGCAATATCTTGCACAATTAATGAATTGTACCGCCTGAATGATTCATGTACCGATTAAAAATTTTACGTTGTCGATGCTTGTTATTTCACGAGGTAAATGCGAAATGAATAAGTAATTATAACTATCATTTAGTAATTAATTAAATTATATTATAGCGCGATATTCATAATTACGCTAATCATAGTGCATAATTTTTATGAATTTTTATAAATGAATTGCAGTCAGTTAGTTAGTTAAAAAGCAAAACAAAACTCTTTATAAAATATCTTTATTTTTTGATCCATTCTTGTGTTTGTTATTTTTTCATTGCCTTGTCTGTAAATATATCAACATAAGTATCGATATACTCTCGATATACTCTCTGTATTTAACGATGTATAATAAAATACTGATTTATCTATTTTTACGATGCAACATTATCAACAATATTAAAAGCACAAATTGAGGATAAATTTTATAAACTAAAGCATAAAACATACATTCTTACCTTGATGTAGGTGCAAAGAGCATCTCCTTTTGGTTCTCCATTGCCATCTTTATATAATTTGATCTTGTCTTTGCCCTTTTCGTCTCTTGCTATGAGGCCACACTTGGTGAAGAGTTGTGTGAGTTCTTCTATGGTAATATCCAAAGGTAGGCCAGATACATAAATAGCAGTGTTATGGGCTTCGTCAACTTCAAACCAGGTTGGCGGTTCCTGAGCTTTCCGTTTGGCTTCTACTCTCCTCTGCTCCTTTTCTTCCTTGATTTTCTGAGTAGGCGGAGGTTGCTTTGGCTCTGGTGGTTTTGGCTGTGGTGTACTCGTGTCCGTAAAACCATAGCTCATCTGGTACTTGGCCATGAAATCCTCATCAACTTTTGGAAACCAGGCATTTTTTTCTTTATCCCAAAAGTACACACTGCCATCATTTGGATCTGTATAAGTGTGCGTATCGTTTTCAAAACCAAAAACTTCAGCTGTACCAGCTTCAATATCAGATTCTTCCTTCTTTTCCATTTGAAGATTTTTCTTACTGTCAGAACTCACTTTATTATCTTCTTTCACAATCCATTTATTATTCTGTTGATCAAACTTATAAGTAATATTCGTCGCCTTGTCAGTGTAGATGTACGTTTGGCCATCGAATTCATAATTCTTCATAGGATCGTCCTGTTTCTCTGATTCCATGTTTGCTGTGACTGACGATGTATCAGCCATCTTCAATGACTCATTAGCTTAGCTTCCAAACAACAAATCTTGAATACAGAAAGGTAGAAACTTATTGACAATATTATAACATAAATAACCATAACATAAACACAAAGAAAAAATACAGTTAAGTTTACAGAATTACACGAATATAAATTTTTTTAGATAATATCTCATACTTCTGTTCGCATTCTAATATAGCTTATCAATATTTTAAATCTTATATCCAACAAATTAATCGTAGACATGCAATTTGAAATAAGAATAGCGTGTATAATATTGGAGAAATAAGGTTAGAAACATGATAGGAACTGACAGTAGAACAATTCTTCCGTACCTATCAATATTTTTCGCACCAGTAAATTCCACAGTGATTGTTGCACTAATTAATAAGTAATTTGCGAACTTACGACAATCAACATTAAAAATAATTCAATCTTATCGAGCAATTGATAGAAAGCCAGCCTATGTGACCGACGCGCGATATATATCGGACGCGACTGCAGCAGGTGTCACGTGATGCCAGCGCTATCTATACGTCAAACGCAACAATTATAATAATAATAAAAATTTAATGAGACAAAACTATAATTGATGATCGTTTCTATAAATTGCAGATTAAAGACTGCCACTCTAACAAAAAGTTCACATATCTGTTAAAATTTAAATGATTACTAAAAATAATTAGTGATAATATAGTATTAATTTCATGATTTATTAGTTTTGTAGATTTATATATATATATATATATATATATATATATATATAATATATATGTTTAAAACTTAATAATAATCAATTTTTATTTAAAACTGTAATTTTAATATTATCATTCGAGTTTGATTATCAATGAAGATATACTGTAAAAAAATTTATAATTTTTCAATATAAGATATTATAGCATTAAATGTGTATTTATTTATATAATAAAAATAATGTATTTAATAATGTATTATCCAAATATAATATTGTTAAAAATCACAAATTTGTATCAATTATCGGTAATATCACTGTTCTTTAATCCATAGATCCCCGGGACCTTATTGATATATGGTACTTTTTCGCAAGTGACAGTGTGTCTTCCAAGCGACACAATGCAATACAGTGATCATGTCATTTTTGTTTAACATTGGCAAATAACAAGGACGTAATAATTTACTATGTTACACTGTCATCCACTAGATTATAAATCTTTTTGTCAAAAATATCAAACAGTTCAGTTTTTTTATATTAAATTTGCAAATTATTCTTATTAAAATATCTGTATTTAATATCTGTATTCTCCCAGCAAATTATATGTATCTGTTATAATTGTAATTAATATATATATAATTAATATATATATAATTGTAATTAATATATCTCCAAGTAATAAACTGACATTATTTGTCATTATTTTGTTATTATTTTTCATCAAAATGATGTCTATATTATCGTTAAAATAATATGATAAAAAATAACAGCTGTGTCATCTGGGAACTAACAGATACATTACATGTAACTTGATTTGCTGAATTATTCATTTGTTTTTATACGAATAAAGTATTCATTCAAGGTAAAGTGTTATACGAGGTATGTTATGTCATTTATTTTTATACGAGGTATGTCATTTTAGTTCCTTATAATTAATTAATATAATTAACATTTATTTAATTAACATAAGTTAAATGAACCCTATGCTTCTTCATAAAAATATACTTAGTATTCATTCTTTTTTGTACAAGTTATATCATTTTTGATTTCTTCAAATTAATTAGTGTCTTTTACTCAACAAATAAATCTTATACAGATCTAATAACTGTGTTTGCAGATTTTTATGTCAGTTCTGGAGAATTAAAACTGTGACAAAATCAATCATTTTCGACACTGTCGAAGATTGCTCCCGTTTTTTAGTGTTAAAGAAAGTCAGTAGCGCATGTTGCCATACTTGCCATTAGAAATTGATTTCCAGTTGCTAGGATACATGGCCGGCTTGAACGCGGCCGCGTCGCGCCGGTGAGCATGTCTGCTTACCAGGCGGTCAGTTGGCTACAAGTTGCGCGGCGCAAAGTGCAAACCATGGGCCTGCCAGACATAGAGACCATACCCGGTAAAATAATTTTTAAAAAAAACCAAGAAAGAGCACGCACACGCACACGAAAGAGAGAAAAAAAAAGAAAAAGAACGTGCACAAATTCAAACGCACTTACAAACTTATAGAGTATTCTGGATCATCGTAACGCTGGCCGTGTAATCGATCCCTTGAACAATAGCCACAATTTCCCCGGCATTATTAAAACCCCTAACGCGTACCCTCTTGTTTCGCGTGCCGTGTCGGCGTGAAGAAACGAAAATCGATACGTCTCACTATTATCGAGCGATTGCGAGTGTGTAGTCGCGAGATTCACAGTTAGTCATTCGATGACAAATGATATACTATAATTGAGTTTGTTGGAATTAATACATTACCGGCGCGGGGTCATGAAAGTTGCAAATGTACGCGATTTAAGTTGCCAAGTTTTATAAGCACTGTACGGCTTATAGAACAAGATGTCTGCAATCGAGTTTTCCTTGTGAATTACAGTCAACGGCACGTACGATTCATTCGCTTGCAAAGTGTTTTATTTAATCGGCTCTTTAATCAGCGTGGCGTTGAATATTCTCAATAACGAATAGTAATTGGTTGCTTAGGAGCGTGCCACTACCAGCACAATCCGGTCGTTAATCGGCTAATGCCACCGTTCATGCGAGTCATATACGCGCATTCATATCATTAAGTTACTGTTCGGCGTTATCGCGCTGTACTATATTGCAATAGATAAACGAGTTGGGACAAAAAATTTCTACTCGCCGAAATATCACTTAACTCGTCTGATAAAAGAGGATGTTAAAAATAACCCACATTTTTTGTCCACAAAGGTGTAAGCGTTTTTAATAAGTTTTGACCTCCTGAATACGATAATGTTAATAATTCGGGATCGACAGGGAACACCTTGAAAATTGAGTTTGAACATAATATATTTTAAAAATTCCAATATTCTTGTTAATTTTTCAAGGTGTTTCCTAAATGTCACGAATTTTTTAATTTTATAATATTCAGGTCAAACTTTACAAAAACAGTATTTCTTTTACTTATATTCTTTTGAGCAAAAGTCCTTTTTTAATATTTTCTAAAAAGAGCAAATTTTTGCTCAAAAAGATGTAAGTAAAAGAAATAGTACTTTTTTGTAGATTTTGATCTCCTAAATATAATAAAATTATTAAAAAGTTCATGGTATGTGGGGAAAACATCTTGAAAAGTGTAAACAAGAATAATGAAATTTTTTTAAAGGAGATTGTAAGAGCATAAAAATATGTATATATTAATATTTATGCTTTAAACAAACTACATACATGTGAAAATTGTGTTCATAACATTCTATTTTTATTGAACAACACATTTTTATACATTATTTATTTTATTTGATATTATTTTATTACTGTAAACAAAAAATTTTTAAATAATAACAAAAATTTAAATTTTTTTATATAAATATTTTAAGTACTAAAAATAACTTATGCAACATTTCATTGAGATTCATCAATTAATTTACAACAAAGAAATATTTTGTTTATTTGCTACAATTTATATCTGCATCTCAATGTATAACTTTACATAAATATTTTTTAATTCATAAAATACTTATATAAAAAGAATGAGATTTTTATCATTATTTTATAACACATTTTCTATTACATTCTTTAATATATTTCTATTACAGTACAAAAAAAAATTATTTTTTTATTGAAATAACTTTTAATCCAGATGATCAACTGTCTCTAATTTTTTTGTATTATTTTTAAGTGCAATTTAGAATAATGTAATTTTTTAAAGTAATTCTTAACATATTGGATTTGCCTTACAATCTTTTTAAATATATCGAGTGGATTGCTACTCGGTGTCATTGACTCGTAATCTGTAGATCC
>Ga0157364_1003084_pt1 | contig 16007 bp, 5 predicted proteins | sample AttsexASBM2_FD_111476 | JGI IMG/M metagenome (GOLD analysis project Ga0157364, IMG submission 111476) | Fungus gardens microbial communities from leaf cutter ant in Ribeirão Preto, State of São Paulo, Brazil - Atta sexdens ASBM2 | ecosystem: Host-associated > Fungi > Mycelium > Unclassified ...
ATCTGCATGTATTTTATCATAGAAAAGTAGATGTATACATATAAATTAATAATATTCTGGAATGATGGGACGTCCAATACCTAAAAATAATTTTAACAGTTAGAAAATTAAATATATGCATTCCATATTTTTATTAGAGCAATCATAAAAAAATAAGCAAATTTTTTAAACTTAAATTATATCTTAAAGTTAAATTTATTTTCTTAATAATTTAAACAAATAATCATTATATATTCATATTATTATTAAATATATTCCTTCGTAACCACTATTCCATAAGGAAATCATTCAATCCGTTTATTTTTAATAAGAGATGATTTTTAATGATGTGTGGCAGAACATATTTCTCGCGAATTGTAATGTTATATTAAAGATATTGGGTTGTCCGGAAAGTTCGTGCCGCAAAAGATTTAAATTTAATAAATTGAAATTAAAAATTTAAATCTTCTGCATTTCAATTTTTCTTCAAAATCGGCATGAACTTTCCGGACAACCCAATATGATAAAAATGATAATTGTAATTGACATGATACCAAAATTATTACTATCATAAGTGATCTGGAAGATGCACATCCTTCTATAACAAGATATTTGGTATTTGATGGATTGCTTCTTTTCTTTGCGAATGAATCTTGTGAATTTGACGTAGAATCGAAATATACATTGCGTTTAGTCTTCACTATGAGATTGTTCTTCTTTGTATCAAATACTAATCTGTTATATCACAAGGCGGAAGGATCCTGATCAATTTATTGGAATAGTTATCTTGAATGCGATGAAAGTGCTGTCGTAAATGTATTAATGACTTTTATGGTCATATTAATAAGTTATAAGTTTATTAAACATTGGTTTAGAAAAATTTGTATTATCATATGTATTTTCGACGTTTTCGTATAATATCGTATTACTAAAATTTGTTAATTATGCTCCTATATTATCATTTTTATAGTTTGAACAGCGTTTATAATTGTATTATAAACAATTATTATAATTGTAGTATTGAATTGTATAAAAAATTATAATAAAAAATAATATAAAAAAAATTGTGTAATATGATTAGAAATACAATAGAAATGTGAAATACAATAGACATAAAAATAAAAAATAAATTAAAAACTATGCAAAAACGGGCTATTAAATTTATTAGTAGCTCATTTTTTTACGGGTGAGTATACTTACAAAAAAAAGAGGACCACCGATAAAATCGGCGGGATTGGTGGAGGGCCTCTAGTTCGATTTTATTAAATTAAATCTTAATTTAACGATATGATTGAAAAGTTTGAAATGTATTCAAAGACTCTATAATTGTTAATGATTATAGAGATTTTGAAATATACTTACATTATACTAGTAATTATGTTTGGTAAAAACGGGCTAAAAATTTGCATAAAAAACATAATGTCCATTTTTATGCGTTATAAGAAAATTCGCTAAGTTAACTTGTTTGAATATTCAATTTCATTTATTAAAATTTAACAACTTTTATTTGTATAGTAAGAGATGTAAAATTAAAATTTTCGTTCAAGGACCCATTAATAAACATATTGTATTATTAAAAGATGTTAAATAAAAATATTCTTATGGTAAAAAGATTCTTATGGTAAAATCGAAATGCGGATTTTCTTGAATTATACGCGAATTTTGTGTTATGATAGGCATGCATTTTGTATACGAGATATCTTATACTATAAGCAAAATATATAAGCAAAAATATTATACAAATGTATAAGCAATTTATTTTATATTAAAAATATTTATTCCTATTCTTTATGTTGTATTATATTTTATTATATTGTATCTGATTATTTTGTATATTACGATATCTTCCTTTATGTTCTATATGTAATTCATACATAAAAACATTCAAATCCAGTAAATCTCAAGTTACACGTAACATACCTCTTAATTATTATTTGCCATACAAGAATATAACTATAATGTAATACGTGTCATATTATAATTATATTAATTATTTCATGTAACTTAAGTGTTTGCTGAGAAAAAGAGGACCGATGTTAAAAAAGGCGAGGGTAGTGGAGGGCCTCTACAGATTGATTCATTTTTATTCATTTAAATTTTCTTTACAACTTTAAATTAAATGTAGTTTGTTTACAATTAGAATTCGAATTTCAACGGCTTGCAAATATATTTGCAAATTGCAAATATATTTACGTACGTACATGCGTGCGGATACGTGCGTATATGAGACACATCATATGAGGAACAAAAGAAATGAGATTTAATTTTACTTCTTTTTTGAAGTAAGATTTCACTACTTTAAAGTGAAATTTCATTCAAAAAGTGAAAATTGTCATTCTTTTTCAAGAAGTGAAATATTTTCATTCTTCTCCAAAAATAGTCATATTTTTACTCTCTTAGAATGAAATTTCACTCAAAGAAATTTAGAGAGTAAGTCCTAAGTTTTTTCCAAATCAGCAGATAACATTTTTAAAATGTTTATAAATATTAATTTTTTTTAAATTTTACTTTGCATGATTTATCATAAAAATGACATTTAATGAATATTCATTAAATATATTTATTTTCCATCTATTATTTATTTGAAATAATAATTTAAAGAAAATATTTCATTGAAAAAATATTATTCATTTATAATCATTAATTTAACATTAATTTAATATTTTACATTAATTAATTAGTAAACAGTACGCGTTTATTTTTTTATTAAATTAGTTGCCATCGCTATTTTTCTTGACTCAATGCTCGCCACGCTGCGGAAACTGCACATACAAATATAGAACATCTACACATATAGAAATTATAAATTTCCAATAATATTTTCGTACATGTATCGTACAAACATGCACACATACACACATGAAGGAGGGGAAAGAAATAAAAATATATAAAACATGTTCATAAAAATATCCGCTTTATGTTTTCAACTTTTCGTGTCCTATTCGATATATACGACACAATTATAATAATAAATATAACTAAGGCCGTGTTTATCTTTCAACATCTTTTGGAATTTTCAACTAGTATTTAGGAATAGACATGACTCTGAATGTAATGATGACAATAATGTATATTATATTAAGTACCGCAGTAAGTCGCGGATCTACATTTCCAGCGATCTTCTAAATGATTAATAGTCCTAGAGAGATCTCTTCTCAAGGAAAATTCGATTTACATACAACTCGATTTAAATATGTTACGAATTTACAAATATATTAATATTTAACAAAATAATGAATATAAATCTTAAAAGTAAAAAGCAAATTAAAAATATATTTTATAGTTCAAGAAGAGTGATAATCCTAATACAATAGCATCGCATAATATCGCGAGAGGACACATATTGTTAAGTTTATTGCACCGTTATTTATAATTCGGTTGCTTATCTAAGAATAAGATTACAAATCGCGCGATAGAAAAGTATTCCCATTGTTCACAAGTTGGGATTCTCACCAAGAAAATATTCAGCGCATGTGTCATGGGAAAAGAAGAAAATGGAAATGTTTCTCTAAATGCCTACGGAAAACCGACTATAAAATTAAGACGCGTCAAAAAAGCATTCGTATCTTTGCTCGCATTCTTCGCGTTAAAGTTATAACATTGCGCAATATCGTGGAACGTTAAAATGAGCAATTATCCTAATAGAAATGAATGTCTCACCATGTCTCACTAAGAAAAAAAAGAAAAGGTGTCAAAAAACAAAAAATGTCTCACTAATGTTGAATTAATTGGTAGACAACGAAAATGGAAGAAGATTGAGAAATCCGCAATTTAGTGAAATGATTAATTAATTAATAAAATCGTTTAAATATTATGGTGGAAGAAATCCAGATATATTCGTTTTTCTTAAGACAAATTCCGCGATAATTACATAAGTAACATATTGAAATACATATTGAAAATGAGATAGTATACTCGCAACAATAGGTCTGTTCTTTTTAACTAAAGTTTTTTCATCTTTCTTTCTTTTCTTTTCATGTTGAAGACAAAAAAAGAAAAGATGAATCATACAAGAAGTTAAAAAGAACAGATTTATTATCATCCAAAAGTCAGGTCTCATTACGCGCTTATTAGCGATATCCACATCTGCCAATGAAAGAAAACTTTTAATTGTGTCTGTCTAAACGTACGAAAATGAATTCAGGTAGATTTAGATTAATGCCGGTGTTATCAGATGCTCATTGGCCATCCTCTCCACTTCTTTCAATTGTCTCACATGTATGCCGAACAAAATCGAGATTGTATTTTTTTCATAGCTCTATTTTCTGAACTAAAAAATTATGAAATTTTTTCACAACATCCGTTTCATATTCCTTCATCACATTGTTATTCATTTTTTATTAACATCTTATTGCTAGTTTAGACTCTATAAAAATAAATGTGACATTTTCATGAACTTTGTATAAGGAGTGCAGGTTTTTTAATTGTTTATGTCTCAGTAATGAAGTCAATCTCATTATAATTGCACAAGCGTGTCAAAGTTTTCTAGTACAATATATTTCAATTTCAAGAAATTCTGACTGTTTTTAATTCGCGAGTGTACTATCTTAATTAATAAAAATATATAAAATATATAAAAATGATTTCTGAAAGAAAAAAACGTTAGTATTCAAAGGGAAAGAAACTTGTGAAAAAGAAAATGTCAATGTTAAAAATGTTACGTATGAAATTAATACATCCTTGCTTACATATCATATATTTATATACATGAAAATAATATATTTTATATAATATTTATCTAATATATATATATATATATATATATATATATATATATGTATACGTAGAATGCATCATTCCGCTCATTTTGATGTAGGAGCACATAAAGAGCATTTATGGATGCAATCACTTTTAGGTTATTCATCGCAAAAAAGAGAACTAAAACCTAACATAGTTCCACGTTGAATTTAATATCATCAACCAGTGAAGGTATGTAAGTAGCTTCGTCAGTATTCAAGAGTGTATTATAATACGGTTTTTTTATTGCAGCAAGCATTACACAATATGTTATTAATTAAAAAAATTTTTTTATACATTCGTAATTTCTTCCACCATAAGAAAGTAGTAAAATATAAAGCATTTCAATGATGAACACGTGAACATCATCTACCTGCGATTATTTATCACGTATACAACACATTGACATATGTATATTAGATTGTTCAAAAATAAATGAAAAATTAATTTTTTAATAGTAAAAAGTGCTTCCATTTGGAAAAAATAGTCTTTTATTTTTTTTTATATTATATTATATTTTTCATTATATTTTTCCTGGAGTCCAAAGTATTATTAATTATATATTTTATACTCGACGTATTTTTCACTAGAATTTGATGAATTTCTTATAGTTGATATAAAATGAATGTTCGCCCATTTATTAAACATAAACAGTCATTGTCATCTCTCACACGTCACTCGAATTGCTGTATCAAATTAAGATGATTTTGAGAATCGCTATTCGAGTGCAAAGACTTAAAAGCAAAAGCTTTTTTTTAAACGGTGAACTTTTTATAAAGAAGTGAGTACGTTTAATTTGCACATTTTTAATAACTTCGTTATTTTATTTAATCATCAACTAGATAACCCTAATGAAAAAAAATTTTTATAGTATTCTCATAATATTTTTAAAAATTTGTCATTTTTAATTTATAAAAATTTCTGAAAAAGACATTGAATGTTGTTGAGCAACATATTTAAAAATCTTGTTCATATTTTTTTGAACAATCTAGTACATTTGCAGATATAAAGATATTTTCTTCCTCTTCTTTCTTTTCTGAGAAATATAAAATAGATTTAAGAATAGAAAACACACGCGCGCGCGCGCACACACACACACACACATACAAACACACACACACATACACTCTCTCTCTCTCTCTCTCTCTCTCTCTCTTCATATTTACTTCCCTTATTTTATCTATTCCTTCCAAATATAGCCGATGATTTAAATCGTAGGCGTATTCGTCATAATGTAGTCTAACGATTTAATACTATCCTAGTCGTACTCACGAGAAGACTTAGGGAAAAGAGCATGTCGCTCCTCCTCAGTAGACGAGACTTTTGAAATTGCGGACCTCACTGCTCTCGGCATTTTGCTTACTGTACTGAAATCTCTGTTGATTCCATTACCACCGGAAATTCTAAAAAAGAGATCAATATATTAAAAGAATTTTCAAAGGGAAAAAAATAAGCAAGTATTCATAGTACAAAATAGTTATTAAAAATCTAAATAAGATAGACTTTAAACAAAAATATAACATTTTGCTGCATTCGTTTGATTGAATTCGTTAAACCTCTTATTTTCGATATCGATTAATATGCATTAACTTGATATATTTTATTTTATATACAAATATGCTCTATACAATAATAAAGCTAACAATAAAGCTTGTAGTTTTTTTTCTTGAAAAAACATAAAAAACAAGGGAATAGATAAGAATTTATATGTGACAGATTAATTTGATACATACACGACATCGGTCTTATCGTCTTCGTCATCTGGTTCTATATCATCGCTCGGTACTGTGAAATACGTATTTGCGGACGCTGGTCGGAATTTATAGCCTGTCAAAACGAAAAATGCATAGGTTGCCATTTCCCGGAAGGTTTCGTCCAACCATTGGTAATCAAAGCGCACCGTAATCTATAAAACAAAGACTTTTATTGAAAATATCGAAATATGGTTTATGATTCTTATAGGATTAATATACGCAAATCATCGTAAATTACGAAATTGCGTACCTTGAGTATGTACATTATAATACGAGTGAAGTATATGTAGAAGACTATCATAATGTAGAAATGTTTGAATAGCATGAGTTTGCGCAAGTTCATTGCCGCTTTATCATTCGTGCGAGCGACCTCCTCTAAGTGCCTAATACTCCATACTACCGGAAATAGAATTGCACCACAACACACCAAATCGATGAGTATAAACATGTCTCGTGAAGTTTCGCGACGTAAATTACCCACGTCGCTTTCTTCAATTATTATTTCAGCTACATTTGCCAACACCTGCAGAGAAACACAGTTTTGTTACTATATCATTAGTCTCACCATACGACTCAGGCGATTACATGTGCAATTTGCGTTCTCTTAGCTTTTGATATTCAATACCTTAACAATAAAAAGGAAATATAATTCTTTCGAAGCTTCTATAAATATTTTCTATGCAGGAGCTATGCGTTTTATATGGTTTATCTCCATGTTTAGATCTATTATTAAAATGTCTAAATTATTAGAGGGCATTCTAACAATGAATTTGGACATAGAGATAACATGAAATGGGTTCTGTATAAAAAGAAAATATTTTAAAATTTTGTTAACTAATTTATTTCAAGTTTTTGGAAGAACGAAGTTTGTATTTGCACCTTTTAATGGTTTTAATTCTAATTAAAATATGTTGCTAAAAAAGCAATTGATTTTTATAACAGATTGATTCCGATTGATTTTTTTGCTGGTGCAGAAAAATTTATTTAAACTATAAATAAGTAAAAGACAGCGATGTTTACTTGCAATGGTATGACCAACATGAAGAGTTTCTTTTCCTTGTCTGAGAGAATGTGCTTTATAAAGTTCCATCCCGTACCAATAAGCACAATAGTAATGAAGAGAACGGCGCCTTTGAGCAGATGAGTAATGTAATATAAAATCGCCCACGCCTCGACATGCTCACCCTTAGTTTGGATAAAATGGTAATTTATACCGTGGAACAGCAATGAGAAAGACTTCAGGTATACCAGGACAGCCATTAAGTAGTGAATTTTAAATACAGAATGCCTGAATATCACGAAAATAACATTTACATTTCTGTTTAACTCTATTCTACTAATGTCTCGCGTATCTATGTCATTTCTCTTACTTGCTTTTATTAAGAATAAACACCCAGAAGCAGCCAGACAAGAAGAAAAGTAGCGCCATCGTAAAGTATAGAGCTGGCAACGGCATTTCACCGGCGCTGAGGAAGTTATCGTTATTAATCTCTGCTATTTCCACCTACGAGAGAAATGTTTCTTCGTCGTGACGAACGCTCGTCCAATCTTTAATTGTTTTCTAGATAATCTTACCGTGAAATCTACGAGTAGTGGTTCCTTATTATTATCATAATTCTGACAGTTGTGAAAATAGAGATTGTACAGGCCCTCTTCATCCTCGTTGGCGACATACATAACGAGGCTCGTATTGTACGATCTCTCGCCTGTGGACGTCGTCTCCATCGTCATCGGTAATCTGAGACGGGAACACGCGTTGCTATCCGACCTCAGCCTCTGGTCAACGCCGCGAACGTCGGCTTTCTCGACCACTGTACAGAAAAATTTATATTAAATACACAATTTATATTAAAAATAATTTTATTGTAAAATACAAATATTTTTTTTTAAGTATACAGTTTGACATTTCAAAAATTAATTTTTGAGAAGTCATTTTATAAAGGAAAGTTCATATGTATATGAGCAAAAGTTTGATTTAAAAAATCCAAAAAAATTCTACGAAATTATCATTTTTTTTTAACTGCAGTTTCTAAACGAAAAGAACGAAGTTGCTACGCTGCTATAATATTATTAGAATGTTCTATGCTATCTGTGAATTATTATATAAAGATATATTTTTATATATTATTTATAACTATTATTTTTATATATTATTTATAATATAAAAAGGGAAATTCAAGTCAAGGCAATATATGCTCTTTTTATATGAATTTTTTATTCGCGCATCGCCTTATTACATTTGATGTTGTCGAGTCCTTTAATTTATTTTATATTGAACATTTTTATTTAATAATAACTTCTTGAAAGAAAGGACTGAAAGATCTAACTGACAGGTGGAACGGTCTGATGTTATTGCTTGGATGAGTCATCAGCATGTTCGCGAATGACAATTAAGACGAGATGTTACCGATGACAGATGTACTACTAATGTAAGCGTAAAAGAGACAGTTACCTAACCGAACCTTTCAAAATACTTGAGTTTCACGTTATTTATAAGATCGGGGACGAGTCGCGTTAATTATAGCATCTCTCATCTTTGGAGGTGTTCGATCATCGATGTCGTTTCGTAACCGCATGATGCTCATTGATCATCGTTAAAAGCATCCATCCGAATAATGCGCAGAATGTGCGCCTCGAATATCATAAATTCTTATCGTATGAAATCTTCAAATTATATAATTTATATTTATAAATTATGTAGTTCATATTTATACGAAATATTTTTTTAAGTATTTCTCTAATATTTTAGGAGTCGATTTCTGAGATTATTTTATGAAGAAAAATTTATATAAATATATATATGGTTCAAAGATCTCGTTTCAAAGATACAAGAAAATCCTAATGTCAAAAGTCCTATAAAACTATTCTTCCTTTTTTAGCTGTTAAACATGAGAGAAATTTTTAAAAATTATTAAATATGGATGAAGTGTATTATCTTTATTTTTTTCTTATAATCGTTTGATCAAAAATATTTAGGAGCAATAATGTATTACTTAAATCTTATTTCGACTATTAACGTTTTATAAAACAGCTGTACATAAAAAAATAAAGGCATTCTGCCTATTTACTGGTTCAACTTAAAAAAACTCTTCATTTAAAAAATAAAAAAAATAATTTCATACAATTTTTAATCCTTTTATCTCTAAGACCTTTGAAACCATCATATACATATATACATATATACAAACTTTTCTTCATGAAATGATTTCCTAAGAAGTCAATTTCTAAAATATTAAATAATATTTAATGAGCTTTCCTATAATAAATCATTATTTCAGTTTTAAGTTTTAAGCTATAAAAAATTGATCAATCGTAATAGATTATTCTTCTCACATTCGACTGTGATTGGTTAATGTCTTATGATTTAAAAGATAATAGCTTAGATAATAGCTTAGATAAAAACTTATTGTAGAAAACCCATAAGAAATACTCTGCATTAGTTTACAGTATATTGGTTCAAGATCGTACTCTTTGTGCATTGTTCTCCTTTGTAAATATTCTTAAACATAATAATAAAATATAGTAATATATATAGTAATTATATATTTAACAAAGATTTTTCTTTCATTTATAATATTGCATTATTTTTAAATATGCGCGTCGTGGAATGATAATAATCAATTGCTGTCTTAAAATGAAATTGTCAGGATAATAATTGCTGTATGGCAAATGTATGTCTCGTTTGAGGATCATAAGCCAAGTCTCCAGTTTGCACCTGTTGTACCCGTTGCAGTTTACATTTCTAATGTTGAGCGGTGGGGAAGTGTCAAAAATATCTGGCAAATGCCGTGATGGTTTATTTTCGATGTACACCACACGAATTGCTGATAACATTTACCAGACATCGTTTTCGCACATGTCCTGGATGGGATTTCATTGCTCTATTCATAGCAAATAGCAATGGCATTTAGATTAGAATTTTTCAAGGCAAATCGCACATAAGATCAACGCGTGGAAGTTAAATGAGATATTTGTTGTAATTTATCTTTCTTTTCATATAATTACCATGTTTTTAAAAGCATATGCCAAATGTTGCAAGCCTAACGCATATGTGACACATATTGTGAAACATTCTCAAGTATAAACGTAGCTTGCATCATATTACAAGTGAGAAATATTATCGGATTGACGATGAAAAATCGATGAGACGCAGACACATGTACGTCCCGACATTTGTTAGTGATATTTACTCTCGCGCTGACATGCCACATCATGCATAACTTTACTGTCGCGTGAAGGGGTGGAAATAACTTCGCACGCAATCTAATACATAACGCGACTCACCGTGCGACGTATTCCGTTTTCTCCGTGGGAAAAGCGCGGTATCGCTGAATCTTGCCGACAGCGAACTTCTCTTTGTTCGATACATTAACACCGCACTGGGATCCCTGTAGATGTGTGCCGCATGCACATTGCTACTGCAGTTCACCTGCATTCTGCAACATCGAAATCGAATTACAAATTACAAAAAATGTCACCCTTCTTATCGCGTTTATACTTCAAATGTGTATATTAAAATGTTAACATTATACTACATACAAAATGAATTTACACATTTAAAAGTATAGTATACATACGTTAAGTTTTTCAAGTCCATGGTAAAATATATGATCGAACTGTCATCCTTCTGTTCTGTCCTGAGATTCGAAACATTTTGCAGCAAGCATCCATCCAAATGATTGTGCACGTATGGATTGATCGCATCGATGAGCGTTCGACCCAAGCTGAATCCGAACTGTGAACAAAACAAAAATTTTTATTCATATCAATCTTATGATTTTACAATCATTTATTGTGTTGACAGAACAATGACACATCTCAGAATTAGCAACTTTTCAATCGAACATTTTTTTAAATTCTCTCTGAATTGAAACAACGTTTTAATTACATAGACGCCGACTTAGGAGAGGCAGAGCATTTTTCGCCTGCTTCCTCTATCTAAATTATTTTTAGTTCTCCTAAGTAATTTTTACAAAAGATTCTTTTTAACTACTACAAATAATTTCTGTTATCTAAACTGCGAGAAAATATTAGCCAGAAAACATTAGTAATAGGGTAAAATTGCTCAAAAGTATGCATACATCGTTTAAGAATACGCATCTGGAGACATGGTAGGTGTGTCGACGCTAAGCAAACAGTGATATGTTTGAGCTTTATGGGATAACTATTAGACCGCAGCAGCTGTAACTCACACAGAACATGCCTTTTTGGTTACTCAATTTGTGTATAAAAGATCAGTAACGCGGATAGTAATCTATGGGTTTTTGGAGTTTGAGTTCTAAGACGTCGAAGTGCTAGGGGACACCACAATTTAAAAAAATGAAAAAAATTAAATTATTTAAACAAGCGCATTTGTAATTTTGCGATTTTGTAAAATATTATCATTGAATAATTGATCAATAGCAACTATTATTAATATGCTTGTGTATTTGACGTATGCATTTTCTCATAATAACAATTTAGTAATGACATTACAATTTTTCATGAAAGTCGATTTCCTTTCATTATTTAAAAAATGCTAATTTTTACGTTACTTTTTCAACGCAACATAGTACTTGATTTTTTATGTTGCTAAAGAAATAATGCGTTCTCTATTATTTTAATAAAGCGATGTATAAATAAAGTTATAAAATTATAAATAGATAAAAACAAGGATTTTTCGCACAAAAAATAGATAACACGATGATTCAAATAAGGATTACCGCTTCAGAGACAATAAATCAATGACGACATGAAGTACGAAATAAATGACAGATTTCAAATGCCAGTTTTACGTTCTGTGCTACAAGCCTGAACAAGTCACTCACGAGTCTAACAAGGCGATGATACATCCGCATACTCGCGCACTTATTTATAAACGCGGGTGGCTCTCCTCGTGAGTGCGGAAGACAGAAACAGGTGTCTGTTGCTGTACAACAGAGCGATGTATCGCATTGTTGTAAAGTTACTATCTCTCAATTAAAGCTTAAAGCTACTAATATATATATTAGTAACGTTAAGCTTTAATTGACTTTGAATTTTAATTTAGCAATAATTTTTCGTCATAATATTATTATATATTATATAAGACTATTATGATAGAAAATTCTAATTCTGAGACTATTGCAAGATCAACATCAAAATTAAAAGAGCTATTCAGAATTGATTTCCTTACATTTACATCACAGAACAATTCTTTTCTGGCGGATAAGTTTTTATGAAAAACTACACAAACAAGATTTTAGAAATTATTAGGTTTTCATAGAATATAAACTAAAAATTTCTAAGACCTCATCTCAATTTATGTAATTTTTCTGTACTTTCTCATAAAAAATTTTTTTCCGCCAGAGTTGTTTCTCCAACAATTTTTTAAAAAAGCGTTGCCTTGAAAATTTCTTGCAAATTTTTTGAAATCCAAATGATTTCACAATGTATCGTAGACGCACCGAAATGTATGTGTATGTAGTTTGCGGAAATTACAGGCCGATTATTATTAGCAACTTACCACGGCCTTGCTCGCGCTTTCCGGTGTCAGCTTTTTGTTGACATCCGCCGGCTCGAACTTGAAGTTCGTGAGATTCACGGTCAGAATGCCGCCTTTGTAGAAGCCAAATGTGCTCAGGGTGATGTAGTGCCTGCCGTCCTTCTGAAATACGAATGACACTTCCGTGAGCGAGAACGGCTACGCATTCTGCCAAGAATCAGAAGGGAGAGCGAGAGAATCAAAGAACCATTCTTCAACAGAGGATCCGGAAAGGAACAGATATGTGCGAAGGGTCCGACGACTCGCACGTCGACGTTCTTCGGCTTTCCTCTTTATGGGAAAACTTCTGGAAATTTTTCCTAGGAACATACTATGTAACTGCATAAATTAGAGTAATCCGTAACAGTGTGCATTGCGATTGCCCACATTCAGAGAAAAAAATTTAAGTGACAATTGTTTAAGTGACAATTGTACAAATTTTGTATATAGAATTAATGTACATATATATAATATAATTGAATAAACTATTTTATAGTTATTGAAACTAAGTCTGATGATTTGCTTCGAAGGTTTCAACATTAAAATTTTCGAAGATCGAAATTTTTATGCAAAATTTCGGAACTTCGATCTTTAAAATTTTGAAGTATCGAAATTATAATAATTAATTTAATGTGGTGAATAGTAATACATTTTTATTAAAAATATACGAATACATTTACGAATATATATTCATTATTTTCTATTGGCACAAATATATTTTTCGAAGATTTAAATTTTTTTAGTGAAACTCCAATCTTCACAATTGTCAAAATTAAGTAACAACCCTAATTGCAGAAATAAAATAGTTTGTTCGATTATGCACACTAATTCTACATATAAAACTTGTCAAAAGTAAAACAATTTGTTATTTGAAGGAATCCTCTGCATTTAGAGAAAAACAGTGGCAGCAATTATAACGGCTTTTTTAATACAAGTTATATAGAATTAATGTGTACACACATAATATTTCTAAATAAACTTTTATTATTTAGATGTAATTTAAATTTATTTTTTAAAATAGTATGTATAACTAGAATTAATGTATATGTATGTGTACATTAATTCTATATAAAACTTATGATGAGAAAATTGTCACTTTTAGTCACTATAATTTTCTTAATTGAGTGCATATAATTGATGGCAGATAATTCTTTTTAGAAACTTTTTAGAACTATCCCAGGTAAAAAACTTCAAGTCAGCTTGCTATCTAGGATGATTGTTGTTTGAAGGAATCCTATTCACTCAGAAAAACAATAATGGTAGCAATTATGAATAACATACGATAACAATTTTTTGTACAAGCTTTATACATAGAATTAATGTACATAGTTATAAACAAACTATTTTATAATTGTAATACTTATACAAAATACTTTGTTTAACTAATGTGTGTGCATTAATTCTACATATATAAAATTTGTATATAGTTATCATGTTTTTCTTTGAGTACAGACGATTTCTTCTACGACTAGACAAAAAAATGTCAACTTTGCTAGTGCCAGATAATCTTCATGTCAGCTTATTATTCCGGATTCTTGTTTGGATCCTCGCACTCAGAGAAAAAAAAATATATAGTAACTATAAAGATGACGATTCTATACAAGTTTTATATGTAAAATTAAGTGTACACATATAGTTAAACAAACTATTTTATACTTGCATATAATGTTTTATTAATAATAGTTTGTTTAACTACAAATAATATGTGCATCAATTCTATATATAAAAATTTGTATAGTTGTCACTTTTATAGTTGCTACTACTATGTTTTTCTTTGAGTGAAAAGGATTTCTTCTAAGACCCAGAAAAAAACGTCAGTTTATGCTACCTAGGACGATTCTTGCGTTGGAAAGAATCATTGCATGAGCATCAGTCAGACGTGTCCATCAGCTGTTTATCATCAGTTACAATCACATTTGATAAACCCGACAATCATGATGTAAATTACATACATCAGCGTAATATGCGCTTCGGAATTATCGACGCGCGCACGATATTGTTGATGATACCGCTCATTTCTCACGGCTTTGTATGGCCGTTATATGTACAGAGTATCGCAATGTCCTTCGATTTTCCCGTCGCAGGACCTATTTTGCATCGCGCGTGAAAATTGCTCACTCATCGATAAAGTGACACTCGATAAACTCGTAGACGCGTTTCGGAACCCGCGCGTGTCACCTTCTTTCTCCAAGTAAGAATCAAGGCGCGTGATAACGATAATGACGGACGGCGCCGTCTGGAAGACGTAACCAACCCGTATGTCCAGCTTGTGGATCCTTGCGCTTGCCACGGCCACCAGCAGCAGAAGTGACAGGCAAACGCGCGCCATGACAACCGCGCTTGACCGCTGCATTTTCTTTTCTCGGTTCTTTCGCTGCCGCACCGTCGATCACTACATCGGGTGTCACATCACAAGGGAGGACGGCGCGCGCCGCATTAGAGAATCTTCTTCGCCTTTGCTCGTCGATACGCGAGCAGGAACTGAGGTGGTTCAGGCAGTCTCGATTGACTGGACTGGTACGGTCGGAACCGTCGGACTGGACCGCTGATACTTTGCGCGATCCGCAGTGTCGCAGTCAAACAGAACAATTAAAAATTATGATGACATTATAATGACATTCAAATGGCTCCAAAGTGATTATAAAAAGTCACTTTTCGATCAATCGGGATTCATTTTAACGTCATTTTGACGTTATTGTGATGACCTGTTGTTTTACTTAGAGTAAAACGAAGGAACATGTGAATCGGACCGCGTGCACCTGAATTTTAATTAGGTTCAGCGCGCTACTCTGGCTGGTCAAGAAAAACATCAAACAGTTTTTCTTTTCTTTTTTTTTTATGCGAATCCTCTAATCAGACTACATTCCGATTTTCACTGCCTGTATTGAAAATCTATAGTATACGTTACGTACACTATAGATTTTCAATACTGGTATGAATATCGAAACATAGCCTCGGTTTCATTGCGCCAGGGCCGGCCTGATAAACATTTTTTTCATAATTTATATATGAATTGGAATATGTTTCCGAAAATA
>Ga0157364_1003085_pt1 | contig 16004 bp, 8 predicted proteins | sample AttsexASBM2_FD_111476 | JGI IMG/M metagenome (GOLD analysis project Ga0157364, IMG submission 111476) | Fungus gardens microbial communities from leaf cutter ant in Ribeirão Preto, State of São Paulo, Brazil - Atta sexdens ASBM2 | ecosystem: Host-associated > Fungi > Mycelium > Unclassified ...
AAAACAATATTTGGAAACGCTCAAATGGAATGTTTTACCGCACCCGCCGTATTCTCCGGACATTGCTCCTTCTGATTACTGGTTGTTTCGAAGGATGCAGCACGATTAAGTCACCGGTTAACTTCTTTCGCAGAAATCGAAAATTAGCTTCAAAATTGGATCGCCTCCAAAGAGTCATTTTTTCGAGATGGAATTCGAAAATTGCTTGAGAGATGGGAAAAAATAATAGGCAGCGATGGACAATACTTTAATTGATCTGTTCATTCATTTTGTTTTAAAATAAATGCATTTTTGAACACAAAAAAACGGACCGAACTATTAGGTGGAAGTCTCAAGAATATTATGAATTCTCGTATATAACTGGTGCTCGGCTCAAATTGGCATTTTACATATTCTAAGAAATTATTTTTATTGCATATTGCAAATTTACAAACGCGTGGACGTTTATAACTATTATAGTTAGTCTTAAAATTACCCATTATACAATAATAATTTTAATTTTACACAAAAATTTTTTACAGTGCTATTTGCTTCGAAGGGGCACATATGATTAGCAAAAAATTTTTCTCAAAGTCATATTTTTGGAGATTTCATGATCACCACCACTTTTTTAAATGGAATTATATGATTTTTTTGCACAATATGATTCCTCTAATTATTCTGGATATAAAAATGGGAGATCGGGGATAAAAAGTAACATTTGAAGTGTTATAACAATTAAAATATAATATTTATATTAAAAAAATATGCATCTTTAGATGTAGAATTTATTTAGCTGCAAAATTTTCTTTGGTTTAATTTTTTTCTGTAACTAGAAAAAAAGTCATGTTTGTTTAAAGACTATTAATAATTTTATTACCATCGTTCTAACCATGTGAACGATTGTAAAAGTAGAGGAGTATAATTGTATGACATTTGTCAGAGATACATAACACAATTATAAGCCTTTTCCTTGCAGCTACATGAATGGATAATTAATTCTTTATAATCTTTTTGAATGACTATATAAAGATACTTCTTTTATATAATTTTTTTTCTTATGTCTTGCATTTTCTTGTTAACAGCATTCTATGAAGAAAAATATAAATAACATTGTCATCAAAATAATACTAAAATAAAATCAAATAAGGCCGGGGATAATTGTAACGTTATTTACAATTACTGCAATCGTCGATGTTATTATTGTCCCTTAATGATATTTTATGATTTATTATAAATTTTTTAAGTAAAAGTTTAGATAAAAATCAACTCAAATGTACAAATCATCAATGCAGATTAAAACATATTAATTTAATAAAACATTAATAAAACATTAAGATTATATCTTCGTTATTGTAAAGAAAAAAAAATATTTTGTGCACGCAATAAAGCTTACTTGATGCATGAAAAAAGTAATCTCTCTCTTGTACTCCTATACGTTCCGCAAGAAGAGCATAACGAACGATTCAATGCTGATCTGTCTACAGATTCGTATCATGCAGCCGCTCATATCTATTATAGTTTAAGATAACGATGTTATTATTGCCTTATTACTTTAATCCCCGGTCTCCCCTATTAAGGTAGTGATATCAAAAAACCAATAGTTACGAGTTATAATTATAGTTATTTTACATTTTATTTTGATATATATTGACATAAAATGTTAAATAACTCGCAAACTATTAATTTTTTGATACTTTAATATTTTTTTTTGATCGTACTTTAATACTTTTATGAACAGAATAATGAGATGAATTAATTCCGGGAAAGAAAATAGCTGCTTATTTAAAAAATTATCCATTTTGCATACATATTTTTTTAAAGCAACTGTGAAATATGTGTTTTAGTCAGAATAAAGTATAAAATATCTCGTAAACTATTGTTTTTTTGATATCACTACCTTAATATCTTTACATTATTTTACAAAATTATTTACATAATTAGAGGAATCATATTGTGTAAAAAATATCATACAATTCTGTTTAAAAAAGTGGAGGTAACCTCTCAAAAAAATGATATTGAAGAAAATTTTGAACTCATCATAATGCCCCTTCAAAATCGAGAAAGAATAATAACTTTTTCTTTGATATTTACTCATACCATTAAAAACAACGGAGATATTTTAGATGATTAGTTGGAGGAAACACTCTATATATAAAATTAAAAAGTTGCAAAATTAAATAATAGAATGTATAATTATGAAATGTATATATAGTAATAATGAATGTATATATATAATACATTTTAGAATATATACAACACTTTAACATATACAACATTCGCGAAAACTCAATTTTTCAATTTTACTACATAATTTTCAATGAATATTTTATTCAATACTTACATAATGTGCAATCTGAATAAGTTTACGCCATATTATATTTTAAGAATTTCTTTGTAATTCAGTCCATGGTACTTTTATTAACCATGATGCGTACTGCAGTAAAGTAAGAACAGGATGTGTATAGATACTGTAATTAGAAATGCTTTAAATTATTTTCATGTATATATACATAATCAGTACAAAATTAAAAAAGTAAATGAGCGCTAAAAATACGCGAATCTAAAGAAAAAGCTTTTGTATCAAATTAAAGAATAATATTCGAAGTGGTATTATTTTATCATTACGATAAACTGGAATCAGTCGCAACTCGTCGTATTGTAAACATTTCTGTCTGCCGCTCTCGCGGTTTTGGGATCTTCTAATTTCGATATCGAAGTGTAAATTCTCTGTTCGTTATTTCTTATTTCACATTGTTACTTGTGCAAAATATTTCGTACTAGTGCAATTTTTTATAACATCTGAATAATTCATTGCTTCGTAAGTACTTCTCTAAACACCATCATCATGCGTTGCTGATGTAGGGGATGTCCAATGGCAACCGATGTGAATGCTGGCGCCCAACTTTATCAAAAATAAAAATTAACATCATAGCGCGTTTGTACTTCGTTTGTACCCGTTTGTACATCTTTTATTTTCGTTTTGTAACTCAAAGAAAAATACAGTGCTTTTCAATTTTTGCGCAATCGCCAAATTGAGAAATTATCCATTTTAAAAATCGAGATGCGATCAACGGCATTCAAAAGAGAATCGTTTGTACCCGTTTGTACTTCTTTTATTTTCGTTTTTACCTCAAAAGGTTCGGAGATACAACGTTTTTCAATTTTTGCGCAACCCCTATATAACGAACTGACAAATGATTGTCGTTGATCTCGTTTCGATATCTGGAAAATTGACTAAGTTTGCTATATAGGGATTGAGCAAAAATTGAAAAACGCTGTATTTTCGAATCCTTTGAGATACAATTAAAAATAAAAGAAGTACAAATGATTCTCTTTAGAATAGTATAAATATATAAATAAAATTAAGAAATCTTAAAGTTGCGCGATGGCCATTTTATTTTTCACTTTTTGGTTAACTGTTTGAGATACAAACGAAATAATGATCGGTACAAACAAGTACAAACGAAGTACAAACACAATACGGTTTTTTATTTTTGATAAAATTGGGCGCCAAATTCACAAGAGCATTATGTTCTTTGAGCGATTAGCTCAGAGATAACTTTGATCAATTTATTTTATACTATAATATTTTATACTATAATATTATTTGCTTTATATGTATATTTCTATTTCATGCGTCTATCATACTGCATTTTTAACTGTATGTCGCCGGCCGCTACTTTTTTCATTTCGTATGTAATATATTATTCTCGTGCTACGTGTTTTATTTTTTGTCTTAGACTTTCACCTTAACGTTATATTATTTACGTTCCTATGTGTTATTTGATACTTATATGTATAGAGTATTTCAAAAATAGTCGGTTAAATTTAAGAGCATATTCAACTCATTGGAAGAATAAAAAAAAGTCAAACAGTATAAACATGGGTTCGGAAATGTTTTCTTTTCAAGTTATAAACCTTTTTTTATTTTATATTTATTCCTATATTTTATTTTATACTTTTATTTATATTTTATTTTATATTTCGACGCATGTTTCGTTATATTTCGATGTCGCATGGATTGTAGAAGACGTTCAAAAATTCTCGGAGTATTTCATATTTTTTCACACGAAGCGGTAATACAATTTCGGAGTACTTCCACAATCGCAATAGGAGTATCATATACGAGAGTCTTAAAATATCCCCATAAATAAAAGTTCAAAGGATTCAAATCGGGAGAACGTGCAGACCAAGCAATAGGCCCTCCTCTACCAATCCATTTATTGATTTATTATTATTCAGGAACTCTCGAGCAGTGCGGCTGAAATGTGCTGGAGCTCCATTATGCATGAATCATATTTGATTGTGTATCTGTGTGAACATATTCTAATATTAGAGGGAGTTGTGTTTTCAAAAATTGTCTGTAGTTGTTACCATTAAGTGTAGGTGGAACAAGAATTGAAGAGAATTGAAGAAGGAACTCTCCAATAATATCAGTCCATTGCACGAAAATTTAGATAAAATATAAATGTAAATATAAAATAAAATATAAATATAAGTATTATTAGAGAGAAACCTGAGAGAGGACGTGCCAGCCCAAAATCTGTAAAATGCATTACTGTCTCCTGACAAAATGAGTGTAAACTACATAGCTCTGACGATAATACGTCCACTTTTCTGGGGGTAATACGTTTACTTTTCAACTCCAATTAAATTGATATTTGATTCATATAATCGTGCTACATTCAAAAATTGATTGCATCAGAAATATTCACCTCTGCAATCTTACATGCGCGTGATGTTTATTTCGCTTAAAAGTATTAACATTAAAGTTGTATTTATATTTTAAATAGCTGTATATATACGAATTAAGTTGTATTTTTAAACACATTTTTACAGTTTATTTACTTTATTTGTTATTATTTTCTTATTACAATACTAAAATTTGTTTTTTTCTAAAAAGCATATAATGACAAAATTAATCTAAACTTTTTTTTGTATAAATATTTTAAGTATTTAAAATGCAAATATAAGTTTCACTGCGACGCAAAAATTAAGTGTTTAAAAAATAAGAAAACAATATATCTTGTTAACAATAACATTAATTAAAAGAAGAGCTGATGAGCCAAGTTGGTTAATTATATGTATGCTTGTAATTATTAATTTTTATACACAAAAATTTAAATAATGTCAAGAGTTTTAATCCAAAATATTTTATTTATTTACAAAACAATAGGTGTATAAGCTTAAATCCGCTGTTTGCTCATAGGTGGCATTAGTGAGCGTACAAAGCTACCCTGGGCACACAACACACTTTTTTTTATGTGTTTGACATCTGTTATACATTAACCAGTGCACATCATCAATAATTTCATACAACAACATACATTTTTTCTTTCATAATCATGTCTAGTTTTTTGCTAAAAAAAAAGCATATACGGGAAACTTTGCTTTTCTGTTTCAATTCGAAGAAATCGGCTGCCGAATCGCATTGAATGCTTATGGAGGCCTATGGCGACAATGCTTTATCGAAACAACGTGCAGAGATTGGTTTCGCCAGTTCAATGACGACAATTTTGACCTGAGTAACAAGCGTGAAAATCGGCCCAGGAAGGTTGAGGAGCCTGTCAATTGCAGATTCTTTTGAACGAGGACGATACCCAATCGCAAGAAATGCTTGCCGAGCAATTGGGTGTTTCTCAAGCAACCATTTCCATGCGGATACATGCCATGGGGAAGGTTCAAAAGATCGAAAAATGGGTGCCGCATGAATGATAGGCAGATGGAGCGACGCCAAAACACATGCCAAATTCTGCTTGCCAGACAAAAAAGAAAGCCGTTCCTGCATCGGATTGTGACAGGCGATAAAAAGTGGATCTATTTTCAGAATCCTAAACGCAAGAAATCTTGGGTTGATCCCGCCCAACCATCAACATCTTCCTCAAGACTAAATCATTTCGGACGGAAGACGATGCTGTGCGTTTGGTAGGATCAGGAGAGTGTCATCTACTACGAGCTGTTAAAACTTGGTGAAATTGTTAATGCTCACCGCTATCACCAACAACTAATCAAATTGCACCGTGCTCTGCGTGAAAAAAAGGCCGCATTATCGGAAAAGACATGACAAGCTGATTTTCCTTCACGACAACGCACCATTGCACATGTCAACAATGGTCCAAAACTACTTGGAGACATTCAACTGAGAAGTGCTACCCCATCCCACTTATTCACCAGAACCTGGCACCTTCTGAATATTACCTGTTTGCGTCGATGGGCCACGCGCTCGCTGAGCGGCACTTCGATTCTTACGAAGACGTGCATTTCTTCCGAAAATGGCTTGATGAGTGGTTTGCCTTGAAAGAATTTGAAGAATATTTTTGGCGTGGTATACACAAATTGTCCGAAAGATGGGAAAAATGTATAGTTAGCGAGGGCAAGTACTTTGAATAAATTTGTTTTTGCTTCCTAGGAAAAAAAAAAGTGTTTCTTTGACTAAAAAACAGCGGATTTAAGCTTATACACCTGGTTCCAATCAATTTGATTTTTATATTCATTGATATGTATCTTAAGGATTTTCCCCGTTTGTCTCACATATGATGCGTTACAATTTTTACAATTTATTTTATAAACTTTGTTATTATATGCTAGTAGGAAAATCGTTAGCAAATCTTGATAAAAGGAGATCCGATGAAAAAAGGAGATCAGATGACTGTGAACAAATTTTAGCTACTGCTCGCTGTTCGTTAAAAAGTTATTAACAGTTAAAAGTTATTAATCAAAGTTAGTAATTATTTCTCTGGATTAAATGAGATGTAAGTTGTTTCATGTTAAAAAAACCTAATTCAGCTAATTTTTTATTTTTCGTGGAAAGTTGTACGTTCAAGAAGCAAAATTCTACTAGATTTACAACCTTCCATACGAAATGAGAGTCATCTTGCATCAAAAAATGGGTTGAGTTAGGATTAGATTCTTTTAACGCGAAATTACTTTTCTCGGAGCAGGGAGAGGTGGGATAGAAGTCTAAACACATTGCGCGTTTATGTTAGGTTATTATTTCAAATTCATTTCTTATTATCTTGCTTGTAAATTCTATCAGTTTCATCAATGCTTTGGAGTTCATACGCAAAATATCGAAAAATTATAGAAAGAATTGCAAGCTAATATCCCACGTTTTGATACTCGGGAATATCATTATGAATATCACATAGCAGAATATATTTGTTCAAAAGACTGTATACATTTAATGAGCGTATAGATACATTTTTTGAAATCATGAGTAAATTATATCCAATAAATAATTAATCTGTAAGATAATAATGTTTCATTTTTTCAATATTTTATATTTTCTTGCCTAAGAGCTGAATCTTCATTATTCTTTATTAAAAAGTTTTTTTATTTTTTCAGGGCTAGATATGAAAGGCAAAAATCTTCTTCTTTTAATTTCATTATTATTATTTGAATTCTGTATATTATTACTAGAATTGTTATTATAATTATTGTAAATTGAGTAAATTTTTTTCATAATCTCTTGTTGATAATAGGTAATATGTAGTGAATAATAATAAGCAGAGAAATAATTACTAACTTTGACTGTTAATAACTTTATAACGAACAGCGAGCGACAGCTGAAATTTGTTTAAGATCACTCAAAATCATGACAATATATGTCAAGATCAAGGTCATCGGAGCTGAGTCCTCTTTTGTCAAGATTTATCAAATCATCTTTCTGAATTCGGATTATTTTTTTCCGAGGAGGTAAGCACTCAAAAAATAGATATACATCTGGACTTCGTACTTTACTGGACTTCGCCGAAATTTATCGGACTTCATCCAAATTCATGAATTCATCGGACTTCATCTAGAATTTATCCGATTTCATCGGACTTCACCGGAATTCATCGGAATTCACCAAAATTGGACTTCTCTGGACTTCATCGGACTTCATCTGGAATTTATCTAATTTCATCAGAATTCATTGGAATTCATCGGAATTCATGAATTCATCGGACTTCATTGGACTTCTGACAGATTGTACACCGGAATTCAAGAGTATTTATCCCCTTTCTTTTTTATTTATGCCCTTATAATATATGCCTTATAATATAGAAGAATTAATCTTATTCTTTATTAAAAAATTTTTTTATTTTTTCAGGGATGCTAGATATGAAAGACAAAAATCTTCTTCTTTTAATTTCATTACTATTATTTGAATTCTGTATATTATTACTAGAATTGTTATTATAATTATTGTTAAACTGAGTAAATTTTTTTCATAATCTCTTGTTGATAATAGATAATATGTAATGAATAATAATTGTTAAATAATATTCTTATACTTTATCGAAATTCTTTTGTTGAAAAATTAGTGAAAGATGAAGAATTCTATCAGTTAATTCTAAGATAATGCCTTCTTTTTGAACTATGGAATGTTTTGAAAAATAATTTAAAAACTGTTCTGAAAAAGACGTAGGTTTTTTAAAATTTTTTATTTATGCTGTTACATTAATTGCACATTTTGAAAAAGCAGTCGGAAGACTGCCGCTATGCCAAATGTAAAAAAATGCAACAAACATATTTACTGTGAGAAATTAGGAAAATTATAAATTCTTTAAATAAGAAAATTTTAGCCTGGCGTCTACTGACTGCTTTTTCAAAATGTGCAATTAATATAACAGCATAAATAAAAAATTTTATTGTGAAATTTAAAAAATTTTCAGTAACTGCTTTTAATTTGTAATTTAAATCTTTTATAATAATGTTCTTATTATTATATATCTGATTAATATTTAATAATATTATATCAATTTCAATAATATTAGATACTGAATATTAATTATTTCACTTTTTCGCCGTCGATTGATAGCGTTAATCGCGATGTAAATCGTCCCGAACATTTCTGCTCTCAGGAAGAGAGTAGCAAAGTGAACAAATTGCATCCAATTAGAAGCCAAGCTATGTGACCAATTTTTTCTAACCTTTTTCATTAAGTTTTCATTAAGAAGTTTTAATGATCGCTTTGTTTTTTATTTTAATACTGTATAGACTTTACATATACACTTTATATTTTCTTACATTGCCAAATTTGTATTAAGCAATATAATACTGCAACAAACTTTAAGCAATTTTACACAATTTTTATTTTTTTTAATTTCATAGAGATTTAATCTCTATAAACTTCTATAAACAAACTCAATTACCCACCAACAATGATGGTGTTCAGCATTGGTTAAGTGTAAGGCCGGTATTCATAGTCAGATCTTATATTCAAGACCATCTTAAGTACAGTCTTAAGAAGTCACGAACCAATCAGAAAACTGCATTAGCGTCTTAAGACATTACTTAATCGTCTCGAAATAAGATTTGACTATGAATATCAGCCTAAAGCTCTAAATATATTCATGATGTAAGAAGACAAAAAAGTCTACCATGCTCGAGGATGCGCAGTAGGAGAGTGAATTATGCAAGAGCAAAATTTGATTGGCTATTCCAATATGTCAGCGCTATGCAAGAAGGTGCATAGAGAACAAAATTTAATTAGTTGTTTCCAATATTATTGCTATCAAAATGATACACCTTGTATTCTAAACATGTGTACATGTTTAAAACTTAATAATACTCGATTTTTTTATTAATAATAAATTATTAAAATATTTATATTAATTACCATTTAAATTTTTGTTTCGGTAACGTCATCATTCTTCAATTATTTCTGAATCCCCCATTGATAGTCATGTGAAAATTTGCCAAGGGCCGATAGTTTTTAATAGTATCTCGTTAGTGTCTAAGCCAAAATGCCAACAGTCTTTCTATTGCCTATTTTGATCGTCATTTCGATTTAGGGAGCATTTATATTGGCCGTATTTGTAATCTATTACGTATTATTCTAGTGAAACGATTTAATTGGTTGACGCAAATTATGTTTGCACAAGTTACGCTGCATGCGAAAACATCGAAGCATTTGATTAACCAATCAGAAGAAAGAATTTCACTAATTGATAAATAATAAAATAAAAAAACGTTTCGAAGCATTTGTAGCGGTAACTCGACCGCACCCTATAGCTGCTTTCACATGCAGCGTAACTTGCGCAAATACAATTTGCGTCAATCAATTAAATCTCTAAAAGTGTATTTACCGGGCAATAGGGGCAGTGATATAAAAAATATTTCTTACACCACTGTAAAAATCGCCTCGTTAATTGATTGCTACTTTTGCTGCTTGACGCTTGCATGTGAATGCATCTTAAAGCATGTTGTGCAAACGTAGTATATGAATATCGGCCTATGTATTCACATCCAGCCATAGAATATAGATATAAATATAGATTTGTTCGCGTGACAAGAAATCCCCAAATATTTTTGTACTTGAAATGAGATAGATATATATTATATTTAGTCTTAATAAAATGAGATAGGTATATATTTGGTCTTGAAAAGAGAAAGTGCATGGGTGAATAGACCTTATTACTATAGCGCATAACTCATATCGCATTGAATGACAAATTTCCTAACCTAACTGATCAACATTAACAATTAATTATTAATATTCTCACTTCGCGAGAAAGAGTCGCTTTATTTCTATCAGGCTTGTTCACTTCATACAATTAATCTCGCTTCGTGAAAAGATTACTGAAATTCTTCTTATTAAGATTTCCCTGCTTTCCGATTCAACAAAGGATCACAGTACCACACTGAGGTTCCCTACTGACAATACATCTTATTATTGATTCATCGATTTAGTTTCTAAAAATCGATTGTTGGTGTAAACAAGCTAACAATGCGTCGAACTGCCGAAGAAGACCTTCGATACAAATACACATTAAGATACGACATGCTTTCTGAGACTGCCAGAACAAGCCAAGTTGCTTGCTGTGATTTGCTACTATTTTGAAAAACGAAGCGTTGGGACAAATCAGATCTCTGACGAAAAAAATTTACTATTGCCAAAATCAACGGAATGACTCGCTTACAATTTCGAAGATTGTTCCTATTGTTGTCAGAAGTTTCCAGCCAATATTCACATGCTAGGTGTTGTGTCCAATGAGGGAAATACTATGCCACTACATTTTTTAAAAAAGGGGAAATTGTCACAAAAGAAGTATTTGTACGTTCTGATGGATGTAGTGAAGTCGTAGATGGAAATTATGTCGTCCGGAAAGCTATATGTTTTTCAGCAGGACATGCACCGGTTTATACAAGTCATGTGATTCAAAATTGGCTCTCAGACAACGTCGGTATATTCAAACGTCGGATTTGGTCAAAGGAATTCTGGCCTCCCAATAGACCAGATTTAAATCCTTTGAACTACTATGTATGGAGCGTAGTTGAAAGGACTACAAACAAGTCTAGACATCCCAATGTGATGAAGAATTGCTATTGAGGCAGCATTCATCGGCATGGATAGCGCTACAGCGTGCAAGCGAATGCTTTAAACCGAGAATAGAGATCATTATCCAAGCTAATGAGGGATATATCGAGTAATTGTGCTCTACAGGGATTTCCCAAGTGTCATATAAAAAGATTTTTTGTAATAATATTTAATTTTTCATTAAAAACATTTTGTTTATAGAAATTATTTGATTTGTCCGGATTTTCGAAACGATTGTCCTGAATCATCCAAAATCGACGCTCAAGCCTTTCAACGAGGATTCTCGCGATATGTTCTTTCGAGTGACTCTTCCTCGTTGGCATACTGGAATCTTCGTTGGACTATTCTAAAGCCGTATATTTTGCCATAAACAGTTTTGTCATAAACAGTTAGTCTTGGATATCCAAGGAACCGAATTATTTCCTCATTGCTGAGCGCCCAGCTCGAAGGCCTTCGATGATCGCGGCTCTTCAACTTTTCTTACTCCGCACTTGATTTCAACATTGTGATCATTGCGAATATGACTATTTACTAGAAGCATCAGGTTTTCTCGAACGCCAACAACAACCTCTGACGGAGGCACAATAAAGCGAAAGAATTAAATTTGTCCGGACTTTAGTGACGCACCCTGCGTCACACTATATTAAAAAAACCGGGAAAATGGTCAACTTACGGATAAAAGAACATAACGTGATCAGGCTAAAATACGGCACGCAATCAGTATTATTAGAACATCAAAATAAGATATCAAATACTATTTTACAAAACGACTACAATAGCCATTATATCATAATTTTCAAGAAAATATAGAGAAGCCATAGAGATACAAAAACACCCCAATAGTCTAAATAGAGATAATGGCTACAGCATAAATAAAATATGGAAAACCATTCTTCCGATTATTGAAGACTGACTAATTTCCCCCACCTCTCCCTTCCTCCACACCCACAATTCTCTTCTTTCCTCCCATCACTCCAACAAGCGTAATATAAAATGAACGGCTCGGAGGAACAGCTCAATATCAAGCTATTTCTCGCCCTGATGAAGTTGACTGCACTTCACAAAACGTTGGCATTTCAAAAATGGATCTAGACATGGAGAAAACCCACAAAACGCATAATCTTTATATAGAAAGTATCTGTGGAAGCGAATAAGAAAGAGAATAATATCAAGAATATTATCAAATGCCTCTACGAGGAGAGTATTCTTGCTAAAGTAAACACTTTCAGCAAACTCAGGTCTTCCCTAGCCAAGAAACTATCAAACTTGGTATTCCTGAAACAAAGGGATAATAACATCATTCCAAAGTTCCTACAACTGAAGGACCATCTAGGAACTCACAAATCCGAAAATTCTTCATAAAACCAACCGCATTCTTATCAAAGAACGCATCCATTTCACTAAGTTACAAATAGTCCAGATTTCCCTTTAAATTCCATCTGCTCCTATCCGCCACGTTGCAGCATATCTGTAAAACTCTAGATCATATTATATATGGACAAGCTATGAAGACCCACACATAATCTTCTAAAAGACAGGAACAGAAATACATAAATTGTTCCTCACAAAATCCACAACTCTCTCTACTTAATGTCAAAAACCTATCCAACAAAGACCTGTCTCAAGACATTATACCTGTGTTTATTAAAGGATTTAACTCCGCAGTAGCATCTAGAAAGATTCAAAAGGAAGAGATTATCAGCCAAGTAAAGTCAACCGTCTACCAACTTCCATCAGAATAAGCAGATAATATCCAGATAATAGACAGGTAGCCAAATCCTTTTCAAAGCCAAACCCCCTCTACTAAATTACTAGATAAGAGCGATTGGCCCTCCATTTGGGATTCCAAAACTTAAACAGAAACACAGACATCATCGTGCTTTCAGCCAACAAAGGCAATACTATAATAGTCATGAACACGTCAGACTATAAGAAAAAGATGAAGAATCTTCTCTCGGACAAAATATATAAAAAGATTGACAAAGATTCAACTAATACAATCGCACAAAACACCAAGATCCTGATGGAAAAAAGCAACATTCCCAGTAAAACCAAATCAACATTAAAACCTACAAATCTTCTCCCATCAAGACTATACGGACTATCAAAAATACACAAACCAAACATGCCTCTCAGACTGATTGTCAGCGCAATACACTCCCCGACATACAACTTATCCCGCTTCCAAGCTCAAACACTACCCTGACTGGAAAATCCGAATCACATAACTAACTCAATGGACTTCATATAAAAGGTCCAAAAAATCCGATTACGTCCTACAGACCTGCTTGTAAATTTCGACGTAGAATCCCTTTTTACGTAAATCCCAATAAAAGAGACATTAAACATAATAAAGGCCTCATATGAAGTCCCCTTCGATTTCATCCGGCTAATAGAACACTATTTAATAACCACTTACTTCTTCTATAACAACTAATTTTATGAACAAACTGCAAGAATGGCAATGAGTTCTCCTATTTCTCCTGCAATCGCCAACATATTCATGGAGCAGTTTGAGAAAGAGGCCTTCAGAAAAACCAGAAGTTTAGTTCCGTTATGTAGACGACACATTCGTGATATGGAGATACAGTTCGACAAAGCCGAACTCCGTAAATTCCTTAACAATCTCCTCAATAATCAATATCTAAATATCCACTATGTGTAGACATAGACGAAAACGAAAAACTCCGCTTTCTAGATGTTTTTACCTCTAAGAAAGCTGATGGTATCTTAGGCCATCAAGTATACAGAAAACTATTACACACAGATAGATACCTACATGCCAAGTTGCAGCACCATTCAGCACAAAAACGGTATGTAATCAATTCACTTGTACATAGAGCTTTCACCAGAGCTTTCTCTGACAAAGAACATCTACAGACAGAATTCAATAACTTAAAATTAACTTTACAGAAAAACGGACACGACAGAAAAGACATAGTCAAAACAATCAATAAACATGCAAACAAGACAATCGTCTCTGACACACAATCAGACGAAAAGATTTTATCCATTTTCCATGTCAAAAGAATAAGATCGGATTGGCAGGATATTAAACAAACATAATATCCGAATTATCTTCAAATCATCCAAAAAGATAGGACAAATCTTAAGAAATTCTAAAGATCCAAGACCTCCACTCAGCTCCGCAGGAGTTGACACTAAATAACTTGTTCCTGCGGGCAAGCATACATTGAAGAAGCCGGAATGGTCAACTTACTATAAAAAAACACCAATGTGATGTCAGGCTAAAACACGTTATGTAAGCATTATCAGAATATAACATCGAAACAGAATATTAAATATTGTTTGACAAAACGACCACAATAGCCAACATTATTTTCCAAGAAAGTATAGAGAAGTCATAGAGATACAAAAACATCCTAACAATCTAAATAGAGATAATGGCTACAGCATAAATAAACTATGGAAAACCATTCTCCTGGTTGTTGAAGACTGACGTGAAGACTGACCAATTTTTCCCATCAACTTCTCCCCCCACACACAATTCTCTTCTTTCCCCCCACTCCAACAAGTAGCATAATATAAAAGAAACGACCCGGAAAAACAGTTCAGCTCAGGTAACTCCTCGTCTTGATGAAGTAATCTACAAGGTTCACGAAATATTGGCATTTCAAAAATAAATCTGAATACGGAGGAAATCCACGAAACGCAAAATCTTTATAAATTAAGTTATCTAAATCTTTATAAATTAATATTCGCCATTTTAAAGACAGATTTACTGACAGACAAGCTTGACAAGCAAATTGACAGACTGTGGAGACTGTGCGAAAATTTATATTAAAAATGTACGTGACAGTGTATATCATTTTGAAAAAGAATCTCCGATCAAATATAGTACCACCAAAAGTTTATAGTTGAAAAGTATATCTCGCATCCAAAAGATTCCAAGAAAAAGCTTCAGCATTTTATCAGATATATAATTAGATCATCAGTTATAATTAAATCATCATCCGTAATCGATATATCAGCAACAAAAGTACAATGCTTCGAAATAAGAGTGTACGTATCAGTCAAAACTCTACGAGAAGACATCACACTCAAAAGATTCCACTACCTCAACATTTTTATCTGTTGCAGCTCTTCGCATTGAAACGCAATTAAACATATCGGTAATCGAACGACCATCGAACAGCTATCGATCTACTGTAAACAGCTTTCCTTTCTGAATAATCATTTTCTTGATCCTCTTTCTTCGTCTTATTCCTCTAATTCTTTTATTTATCTTCTTTCCTCCTTTCTTCACGTTTTCTCGACCTTTAATTTTGTTACAATCACTCCCCAGTCTCTATAATATTCTTAAGTGCATTCGCTTGTCTTTCGCTGGGCCTCTTGATCTCTCGGTTGCATGCTCTTATTGTGTCTTCCTCAATGTCTTGATCCCCTTCTCTATGTTAAATTTTTCCCTTTCTCACAATATCTTTCCCTCTTCCTGGACACTCAATTGTCCTTCCCATTCCTAAAATTAATAACTTCTTTTCTCCTTTATCTTTTCGTCCTATTTCATTCCCCCTTTTTCTCTCAAAGCTGCTTGAATGTATCTCTTCTCATAACTTAATGCCTTCATCTCAAATTTTAATCCTTCCCTTTTATCAGTCTGATTTTCGTCGATCTCACAACACGACGACAGACGTGCTTCACGTCTCTGACGTCGTACTTCGTAATTTCGAGAATTATCGTTTTATTTCCATCGTTG
>Ga0157364_1003086_pt1 | contig 16004 bp, 8 predicted proteins | sample AttsexASBM2_FD_111476 | JGI IMG/M metagenome (GOLD analysis project Ga0157364, IMG submission 111476) | Fungus gardens microbial communities from leaf cutter ant in Ribeirão Preto, State of São Paulo, Brazil - Atta sexdens ASBM2 | ecosystem: Host-associated > Fungi > Mycelium > Unclassified ...
AATTATATGCATAAAGAAAACTGTCCAATCGGCTTTCTATTATAAAGACGTAAAATGCAATTGGATAATTTTCTTTATGTGCAAATTTATGCGATTATGCAAATTTGTTTGGATAAACCCTAAAGGGCTACACAGTACACAAAATGCATAAGCATAGAATAAGATTAATCAAATCGTCTGAGATTAATGAGCATATAAATCGTTATATTTATTTACGTAATATGCTCATTTTTTAGACGATCTTATACTAATACTTATGCATTTTGTATGCTATAGCTCTTATGTTTAAAAAATTTCGATTGCTATGTCATAAAATGTTGAAAACGAGAAGCGAACAGAAAACAACACTGACATCTAATTAACATTAATCATCCGATTTGATACGATACTTCTCTCGTGCTTATAAATGTAATGATCGTCTGCGCATACTTGATAACACTGTAATTCTACGGTTATAAATTCGTTGAGCGTCGAGCGATAAATTCGACGACGTCATACCGACAAACTCGCGCCAGTCAACGGCGTTACGTGCCAACTTTCGAGAAAGCCGTTCCTCCCGCGGGCGTTCATTATCAATTCGTCAAAAATATTCGACGTGGCCGCGACTGACGTTCGAAAAAAATATATATACATATATACATGTATATATATGTATAAACGCTAAATTCGTGGGAAGCGGAAAAGAGAAAGCGCCGTGCGAAAGGAGAAAAAAAATCTCGGTGGTACACGCTCCCGAAGCCAAAATTCAATTTATAATATGACAGGAGCTATTCGATTTTAAAGTCCATTTTTCATTCTCGCTCCGCAGTGCGCACACACGCCCTGACGTACACATGTTTTTTTCCTAAAATTTCGCCAAAGTGTCCGCCAGTCTGAAAATACCAGACAACAGTGTTTAATTCTCGAAGCTGAATTTATTCGGTGTCGGTATACATTGTGAATAATGATGCACGTTTCACGACGTGGCGTTGTTCTATCGTTGAAAAAAAGTGCTCTGTAAGAATACACGTTCATTAAAAAAAAAATAAAAAATAAAAAAAGAAAAAAGAAGATAGAAAGAAAGAAAGAAAAAAAAAGAAAGAGCCTTTTTATATCAGAAGAGGGTTGATTCATATAAATGCGTTATATTCCGTTCCGCTTAGTGCGCACACAGACCATAAAAATCTTGTCGGCGAAAATTACTACGCATAATAGGCGTCGGATGCAGTAGGAAATACGAGAGAAAGGGGGCGGAATTAACCCTCCGATGATTTGCATAAGTGGCTCGCGCGAGCGCGGAGGAGGGGGATGATCCGTTGCACGAGCGTGTAACCCCTCGAAATAATGACAGACCCATGAAGAGCGCATCGTTATTACAAATTATTAGAGACCGCACTTAAAATCAAGACTCTTTCATGCGATGAATGTCCAATGATTAAGAAGATCAGATTATTTGCCGTGATCGCACAGAAATGATCTTAATTAGTGGATCCGGAGTGATATCGAGACATGATGAACGTCTTCCCACCTTATATAAAACCTTCTTTCGATAGCCTGCGTACCATAAATAGAAAATTATTTTTCACAAGTAATTGCACCAATTCATCTCGCGTAAAGCATTTACGAGGAAATTATTGATATTCGTGAACGAATGAGAAAATTAATCCAGTATTACGCAAAGTAAAATATTACTCTAGTTAATTTCGTATTTCTGCTATTATTTTACGGTATTATAACTGCGATTGCTTTTGCGGAAAGCATTATTGGAGACTGCGTTCATTAGACATGAGAATCGTTCGTTCTTAATTTAATGCCCCGCGCGCCAGGCGCGATCGTATGTGCGGGCACGTAATTTTTATAGTTACGCCTCTGATTAAAATACCAGGATGCGACATTACGAATGCAGGAACGTTGAAATGAATGCGTTTTACATTACTGCCGTTCCCCGACAGAGGCCCGATGTAATGTTGTCGAGGAAGGGTGAGAACACTCCTATTTTTTTATGGCATAAAATTTCACCGCAATGAGAATTGCTGTTGAAAAATTGATAGGCCGCCGCGTTGGTGCTCGCAGACTCTCAGTACTGGTACACAGATTGAGTTAAGGCTCGTTTTTTTTCCCCGCGTTCCGGGGCGTTTCGCTACAACGCCTCGCTCTTATACGGAAACAACTCGCTTAGCGTGTCTCTTAATACGGAGACAAGCGCGACGGTAATACGTTGAATTTCAGAAAAGCGCGCGGTTTTTGCATTTGGATTACCATGAAATTTCCGCGAGTCGCTGAGCTGCGGCTTGAATTTTTCAAGAGGCCTCTCTCGCGATGGTAACTTGGCGCGTTTTTTCACGACGTGAACATACGCGACAATCGTTCAACGGTTAATATTAATGGCCCAATTAATCCGCAACTGTCATAACGCCATCGTACGTCGTGCTTTAAGCTCGCAAGTTTTATGAACAGAGGTTTATCACTGATTTGCATGTCCTATCAAAACAGAGTGATAAAGCACTATTTTTACAATACTTTTCAATATTTTTCGATATTGTCTGTTAAATTATATACCGTGTCTGGCGTCGCTCTTTCGATGGCCTGTATTCTGCTAATACTTATACTTTCCAAGGTAGAGAGGTGGTGATTAACGTTGCGGAACGAAGTTTGCGATAACTTTATTGTAATAAGATGAGCGCGTGTAGGGCTTCCTACCGTTGCGACGTCAAGGGGGATGCTCGGAGCGGCGCAGCGATTGCGGGTGGTTGTCGAGTGTGTCGGTAAGTGAGAAGGGTGCTGGACTCTGGACCGCTGGTAGAAGATCATTATAAGCTTGAGTTACCATGGTTACCATGGTTACGGACCAGCGGCCGATTCTGGAGCCCGAAAGTGCGAGGGGAAGCCCCAACGCGAAACGGTCAGCCAAGTATCGCATTTGACTTTACAACTGATTCTATACACCCCCGATTGTTATGCTTATGCCACCCTCCTCCCGCCTACCTTCTTCTCTCACTCTCTCCTTACGGCAATGCGCTCAGCCTATAGTCTAGAATTCAGTTCTTTGCTGAATATCGCTTTTATGTGTCTCTTCCCCTTCCGTTCCCGATTCGCCAAGGATTACCGTTGCTCTCGTGTTCTTCCAACTTTACCAGTCCGCGAAATGTGTTGCACTGTAATCCGATCAAGCTACCATTTGACCTGGACTTTAGCTTTCTCGTTCGAGATCTTTTTGTACTTAAAAGTTATACTGTCGAAGCTTTGAATTTTTATTACGACTATCTTCTAATCCTAGAGCAATTGATTGATCTCGATGTAAAAATAACTCATTAAAAGGATTAAGTAAATCAGTAAAATAAAGAAAGTAAAGACAAATTAAATATTTTAATATAAATAAGAAATAGCAATTAAAGGTTTATAACGGTCGAAGAATCTTCGATGCTTAAATAATTGAATGTGAATTATATATAAACTATATATGTACTGTATCTATATATATATATATATATAAAATTTATATTAAATTATTTAAGCATCAAAGATCCAGCCTTGACCATTATAGACCTTTAATTCCTATTTCTTATTAGTTGTGTCCTCACCTATTTAATAAGAAATATTTTTATTGTTTATGATTATTAAAATATATAAATATTTGTCGAGTCGAGTCATCAATCAAGTTATTAAAAAATCAAAAAATTTCAAAATCTTAACTTTTTAAGAAATATGATATTGATCTAAAAATAAAAGCAATCAATAATTACTCGGTATTTTTTATTTATTAATATTAATGCGGTAATAGCGTTCGAGGAATCCATTGAGATTTATAAAGAACGTATTACGAGGTGCACTTTTTCTCTCAGTCTCCGCAGGCTTCGTGACAATTACTAGCGCCCGGATCGAGACGGAGAACGTATCGATCTTACGTTTCAACGTATATGTGTACCGCACGTGCATATGAACGACCGGCACGCCGGCAGCGAGCAATAAAACCCTATCTTGCGGGTTCTCTCGCGTGCTAAATACTTTCGTTTTTCTTCGCCAACGATGTACTTGGCCGCGCCGTTATTCCACAGGTGTTTGGCACTTCCGTAAGCGATAAAAGCTCCGACCGCGGCGCCCGACTTCCTGCTTTTTTTCTCCGGTCGATCTTTTTGTTCTACTCAGTCGACATCTCGCCACTGGAAGCGCTCTCTTTATCGCATTGTATCGATTGGAGACAATCGGGAGTAACAGACAATCCTATGTTTCGACCGCCGTTATCCGCAAATACCGGAAACTCGTCGGACATGACCGGATGTAATGTTACACCGTCCCTGCACGTTACATCCATGACGATGTATCGGCAGCGAATCGGACGTAACGCGGATGCCGGCCTATGACGGATCGCAGATGGTCGATGGGCACGGCCCATAAAACTTATTATCCACCTTTTACAGCCCGGTGGTAAATTTAAAGTGGTTTTAAAAAATTCGACGGCGAATAGCCTGAGCGATCGCAAAAGGTATCTCTCTTTTTTTTTGTGAAATTTACATCCGCTTCAAAATTCAGCAAGACGATTTTCATGACGAAGATCGACTCCCCGTGTTTGTCTAGGATAAAAATATTTGTTTTCGTCGATCCTATAATTCTCTAATATTCTAAACATTTATTAATATTTTTTTTATTTCATTTTATTAGCATTAACATCAATTATTTATTAAAGAATTATTTCTTCTTTATCACTAAATAAAAATGTATTTTTCGTAATAAAAGCTTATTATTTTTCGTGATAAACGTTTAAACTATATATAAGATCGCTCAAAATATCGTTATCTTTATTCTATTGAAAGTAATCCAATCGTAACTTAACAAGTGGAAGATATAAAAATTCGGCGTTAAATGCGAAAAATAAGTCCCGAGTAAGAAATAAATGCGATACATTTCCGAGACAGCCGCGGGATATATTTACGAAAACAGTGCAAAAGAGCATAAGGGGAACACGCGTGGGTACACGAGGCCTTATTATTCCGGGCTCTCGGAAGTTCCGCGGGTGTCCCCGGGCGCGGGAGGATTGCGTTCGAAAAAGAGGGACGCCCAGTCCAATCTGTATGCTTCTCTATCGATGCTTTGTACGCCGGCAGTGTGGAGGTGGACATACAGATACACGGGCGCCGTCGCGAGGGGCAGGGGTCTACGAATCGATAAAAACGCATCCCAGGCAGGCGCCAGCCAGAAGAGGACCGCGCGGATGGAAAAATGCGAGCGGGGTTAATGCGCTGATCATGTCATATCGAGGTGCTGGCTAAACAAATACCTGCCCGCGCGGACGAAAATGTACGACTGTGTCGTAGCCGCCGCTGTTCGATTCTCCTGCGATCGCGCCGACAGCTCGTACCTTCCAAAAGCTTTATGCATCGCATCGTATATACCAATCGCCCGTCCCTTTTCGCGAGATGCGTTCCGTCGCGATGTTTTAGGGCTGTTTTAAGCCGCCAGAGATGGACGCGAGAAATTCAACAAGTTGACTGACCAATCTGGACATCGAAATGCCAAATGTCCTGATTTTCCTCTTTATTAATAATATGCATATTTTTTAAAAAATATATTTTATTTAAAATACATTTTATTTAAAATTTTATTTTATATAAAAATATTATATTCAATTTCTTGTAAAATGTTGTCGAACTCGAGATCAATTTAGATGAGATTTTATAATATCAAGATATATACATGTTGTATTTATTGCATCTAATTAAACTTTGTAAATGTATATAAATTTTAACTTAGCTTTTTAAATGTATTAGACACATATAAGTATATATAAAAAATTATTAAGAAAATTATTAATACATATTAAAGATATATATATCGATCTGGATCAAATTACGTCCAGATACGATGTGTTAATCAACAGCTAACCCCCTTTCTTTCACGCACACAGAGAGAAAGAGAGAAAGAGGGAAAGAGAGAAAGAAAGATTCCGAGGGTCCTTTTCGTATAATAATATTTCCAATTCGATCTGAGGTTCTCCCTGTCATCCTCCCCCTCCGCACCGTGGCATGCAACACCCCCTCGATATATGCACCCAGCGGTGCCGGTGCTCGCACTCAACCGCGCGCCCTCTCACCACCGTCTCGCGTGCATCCCCACCCCCAAAGCCGGGGGGTGGCACGTCGCTCACTACGTCATCTGTCCCCTCGACCAATCGACGGGCGGCGCGCATTTTTTCCCCGCGTCGAAAAAAAAGGAGGAAAGGGCAAAAGAGATAGAGAAGCGCAAGAGAGCGCACGAAGAGGACGGGAAGAGAACCGGAGAACGCGCGTCGAAAAGAGATGCCAACGGCGCGCGGCAGGCCGCGAGGGGAGGAGGAAAAGAGAGAGCGGTTCGGCATTACCCCCGAAGCCCGTTGCGGACCAATCGCCATACGTAAAGAGGCATTTTTTATGGGCGCCGCTCGGTCGGCCGGTTTGTGTGATAAAAATTGACCTAAGTCCTCTTCTTTTTTTTTTCGAAAGAGCGCGCGAGCGAGGGAGAGGGAGACAGTAACGGTGAGAAAGAGCGAGAAATGCAGAGTGCAATAGACAGAACGAAGAGAGCGGTAAAGAGAAAAAGAGAAAGGGAGAGGGACAGCTCGCGCTGCGCGCAGCGGCTATAACTGCCTAACATTAAAAAAGATGGGCTGTGTACGGGGTGGCGGTGGCTGGACGGACGGACGGACGCGCGAGAGAGCAGGACAGGAAGGGGTTGGAGGACGTGGCGGAGGAGGCGGCGGTGCTGAGAGAGGCCGGAGGCCGGAGGGCGGCGGGGCAGCGGGTCGTCGGGTTGCGAACGACGAGCATGGAGAGATACAACCACGTTGCACGTATGTGTCGCTCGAGGGGGTGAGAAACGCTACGAGGAGGCGAGCGGGGTGGCGTGGGGAAGCACGGGGATAGATCGGAGGTTTGGGCAGCTCTCTCACGTGCGGATGGAGGGGGCGCAAAATAATGCGCATAAAATGTAGCGTATTTATCATGGAGATAAAATGATGTGCTCGACTTTCAGGCGACCGACGCTGTTGGCATGCGGGTACAGTCCGTCGCGAAAATAGATGGTTTAACCAAACGTACGGCTCTTGCCTCTTCGGGGATTCGAAAGTGCTTCCAAGAGGGTAAATGTTGTACAATCAACACATTTTCATAACTCCTTTATATAGTATATGTTTCTGGCTTGAAGCAATAGAGGATAACTAAGATTTTTAGATCAGAAAAAATTCTTAGATTTTAAATGAGACATATTTTAAAAAAGATTTATTTTACAAAATACACAAATACGCACATTTTTACGATACACATTTTTTTATCATTTTTTTATAAAATAATGATATCAATAAAAATTATGAGATAAGAAAACATTATAGTGTTTAATATGTAACATTTTTACTTCAAAAAGATAAATGTAATTTTAAGATAGACAAAGACAGAGGGGGAAAGAGAGAGAGAGAGAGAGAGAGAGAGAGAGATACATAATAAATATAGAAACTGTTAAAAAAGTAATAATAATAAAAATAAATACTATATCTATTAAAAAAATTTTAATAATTTACGTTGTTATCAATAATCAAGTTGTATTATGATTAAAAAGTTATAAAAAATTATTAAAAAATTATATTATATTGTTACTAAGATATCAAAGATAGTAAAGAATTGCGCTTCTGCAACAAAGTCGTCAAGAGAACAAAATCATCAAATAATAATTTGCAGAAAGGTAGCAACTGGCCGGATGAAATTCATTGATGATAAAGTGCATTATAAACTCCGGAACATGAGCCGATAATATTCCATTCGCGGTATTCAAAATTCATTGGCGTTACTACCGGGACGATATCGTAGGAAAAAAATAATATTTTCACCTTCCATCCGACAGAAACCCCGAAAGGATTTTCAAATTACATTTGCTGCGAGGCTTCGATAATATTCGCTCGCTTTAGGACTGCGTAATTACGCGAACACCCCCCCGAGAAGACCCTTCATGGACCGAGTCGTACATCGAATCAGCGCGCCGTCACTCGTAAATTCGTTCGGACGAAGATTCCGTTTCGGAGAGTAACCCTAAAATATCCTGACCCTCAAATATGGGCGCAAGTGAGTAAGTGACAAGTCGTAACGGAACGCGATCGAGAAAGCGGCCAGCAGCGACCTGCGCGATTCGTACGCAAGCGGTAAATGGGTGGTAAATTGCCAATAAAATTATGAAATCGCATCGAAAGGAAATTGGCATGAATGCCGTACGAATCTTTCAATTTCGGGACCCCATTCGCACCCCTGCCTTACCACGTCCAATATATTAGAAATCGACATCGTCTTCCATCTATATCCGTTGAATTTGTCTAGGGTGGATTAAATATAAGTAACATTTATTGATTATTACAAATTATTTAAATTAATATGCAAATATAATTTCATTCTAATAATATTCGATTTATTAGAAAACATTCGAATATTCCTATCTCACTTGAATTAAACTCGGCTCGTCATTGTAATAGCGTGTGCGTGTGCGTGTATGTGTGTGAGTGTGTATGTATACGTATAGTCCCAGTATAATTCCGTTCAGATATAATTCATAAATAACATGAATCTAATATTAGAACCAAATTTCCAGTAAAATTGACCCAAATTAAACGTCATGCATATACATACATCGTGCGCAATTTCTATTCACCGTAATGAAACGATCGACATCGCTGCTTCTTACGGCCGCCGAACACGAGAGAGCACATACAACGGCCGCGCTCTCCATCCCTATACACCATAGAAAGGACCTCATCAATTTCCCGTTTCCATGCGAAGGGACAAAAAATAAACTTAATATGATCCCGACTATATGAAGATGCGCCGGAGCGACGCAGCATCCTCCATCCTTTGTTTTAAGCGAGGGTCGTTTGTGGTTCTCTCAGTGTGTGTCCTGAACGGTACCGTGCGCGCGCGCGCGCACACACACACACATGTAAATACACACACGTATACAGGATTGGGGTAGCAGTCCCGTGTGTCCACCCTTCGTAATTCTATCAGAAGCCAATCACGTCCGGCAGAGGGTCGCCTTATCTGTGCATGCGGAAAATCGTCGAGGCGGAAATGCCGATTCCTAAGCTCAGCGTCTTATGAAAATATTGTTTCATTCATGCGCGAAAATCTCGAGACGACGGGTTTCTTTGACTTCGAGTGCGCAGGACTTGTGGAGACTTGAGTGCTCTCCTGTTCGACGTTTCTCGAAAGTTTACAGTCCAATTTAGACCGAAGACAATATTATTCAGAACGAGCAAAGATTAATACATACATACGACTTATTGTAATAAAATACGAGTAATGTTAGTATCTCTCCGTTTAACAGCAAAATAACACACAATTTGAAATATGTTTAATTGTTTAATATCGCATTATTCTTAATAATATACATCTACCGAATATTTAATGTGTTAATTATTATTGTTACGACTGCGGCATTTGCACGCATTCTCTAAACTTTTAAAGTTTTTTTGAATCTTTAAGAATAAGATGTCACTCTGAAAAATGAAATCTTATTCTTAAAAATTGAAAAAAACTCGTTTTTCAAAACTAGCTCAATTTTCACTCTTTAGAGTGAGATTTCACTTCAAAGAATTTAGAGACTAGTGAATTTAATCTTTAAACCAATCCACACCGCGTCAAAGTTACCCTCAGTACATTGAAGTGTCTTGATGTATTCGTGAGAAAATTCGTCGGGTACGTTTCACCGCGAACAAGTGAGAAAAAGTAGCTTAGCCGGCTTTAAATTCACGGTATCTTTCGCCGACGAGAAAGGTCCACTTACAAAACAACGTCCCGTAAATCCGGCCCGTAGTTGCATTATCTTTCGCGGAAAAGGAGGCAAACATTGCACGCGTCGGCGAAAGCTTTTCATTTCCGTAATATTTTAAAGTTATCGTGTCCGCTCGGGCAAATTTATGCCCCAATAAAGTTTTTCGACCTTTTCGTATGGCAACAGCATGAATGCGGGAAGAACAGCCAGCCAGCTAGCTAACAGATAAATGGTTCGCGCGAATTACGTTAACGATTCGCGCAAGTTGTTTCAGAAACTTCGGACACAGGACAAGCACCGCTTCAACACGTTTCCTCGATCTTTAAGTGACGTATTGGACATATCAGGTAAACTGAAATAGAACTTTTAGTTAGCTTTGTACACCATCCTCGAATAGATTGCTCGGATATATTCCGAATATTTATTCAGGGTATCGTAATCTATCAAATCATTTTCCGGATACCAATTTCTCCCATCGTTTCGACAAATTTGAAGTCGATCTATGAATAGGGAAAATAGAAATTTCTATTGTATATTTATATAATACACATAGCACATCACACGTACATGTATAGATAATATATAGAAATATATTCTACTATTCTTCATATAGATATAAGATTAGATTATGAAATTTGCATTTAAAAAATGCAATGTATTTGTATTCCTAATATCTCATCCATGTCGAAGACGCATCTGATTTTGTCAACTTTAATTTGAAATTGTGTCACGTACTTGCACTTTGTCACTACCCCGCCTACATAAATCCATTTGATCGTATAAATTTTCATGTCACCGATATCCAATCCGTTACCAGAATCAAGAAATTATAACGCTCGCGAATTGATCACATGCTTGATTGCTTGAAACTGTAGCTCCTTGAGAGCTTCAATCTGTATCTCATCTTTACACCCTCGATCGGAGACTAAAATAGAGACGATCCTCACGGTATACACATTCGGTAGGCGTTTTCGCGAGCATCGATTAATACAATAATTAGTCATCGATAACGACGATCGTGTTTATTGTGAGGTTTATAAGCGACTCAAGTGCCGTTTAGAAATTCAAGTACATTCCCCTTTCCACCATTCAGCGTACTCGAGCACAGCGAAAATCGCGAAATCTGGAAACAAAAGTACGTTCTGGTAAGAAGAGGGTATAATATGGATCTCCATTTGAAATAAGCTCTCCCTCTCTCCCTACCTCCCCCCCTCCCGTCCGCCTCCTAGCACCCCCGTGTACCTAGTTTGTTGGGTTTGAATATTCAACGCAAGTTTTTTTTATTAGCTTGCCGGCCCTCTCCTTGCCTACAGCTCGGCAACAGACATCTTTATTCATTGCCTTTCCAAAGATATAATTGAGTAATTATTTATAATATATCTAGAATATGCATGCTTCACTTCTCCGACGGAATACATTACTGCTTACTGCCCCTAAACGTAACCTCTTGTTACCGTTTGGATTTCTAACTTACAGGTTACTTCGCTGGTTCTCAACCTGGCGATTTTAACGCGCGAAGGGCTTTCTGTAGATAATCTGCATGACTCATATTTTACAATTATATGTAAAAGATACGATTCTATTAATATAATTATTATTATCAACATTATGGAGTACTAAAGTTTTTCACAAAATGGACGAAAATAATTTACTGCACTGAGAATAAATAAATGTTATAAAAAGTGTAAAAGAAAAAAATGGTAGTGAAACATTCAAAGAAGAATCTAATAATTTATATAAAACTAGATATTGAAAGAGTTATGTAAATCTTAAAGATACAATAAATACTAAAGAAAATAAGGCAGGAAGTAATATTACACTTAGATCTGCGAGAATCAAAGCGATGTAATTAAAGAGTATATTATTAAATCTAAATTATTTTCATACAACCCATCTGAGTGTACTTGCTTATGATTACCTCACTACTCGAGAAACTTGTCTTGGTAGGTTGCAAAACGCGCGCGGAACGTGAAACCCTATAGAGCCGGGAAGCCATAATTTCGCATTAAGCGGTAATCGCAATCCGGGGTAAGTAATCGATATATTAGTCGTCCGTTAATTAACGTCCTTGTGATCGCGCGATATAGATCGGCTACCCTGTCGACGAATAGATTTACGAGCTCACCTATGTTAGAAATCAGCGTGAGCGTATCCTTTTCGGGTCACCTGCTCGCTGATAACTAGTTTACACGAAAGGAGAAAAGCTTTATTCTTGTGTGTGTGTGTGTGTGTGTGTGTGTGTGTGTGCGCGCGTGCGCGCGCGCGCGCTAGGAAAGACTACCGTTGCTCGACTGTTAGCCCGTAAGCACCAAACAATTAATAATAATTTCTAGATTAATGCTAATTACACGCTCGCCCGATAATAATGTCCGCAGCTTGCGGCATCGTTAGTCGACGTGAAAAAATCGAGCATCAATGCGCTTGATTATTAGGGTACGCCGCGATTGATTACATCGAGAGCGGTTTACTTATGCTCGTCGGCCTTTCTCCCTTCGCAGCCTCCGTCCTTTTTTTTAATTGTTCGCGGCGATAATGCTACTTAGTTCGCGTCGCGAAGTAATGTTATCTATCGATCTTCATGAAGTGGTAAGATGGTAGTACTGTCACGGTGATTGAGAGCCGCTTTAATTCTCCGTAAATCAAAGTCCCGCTGATTAAAGACAAAAGGTGAGAGGAGTGAAGAAAACGCGTAAAACGGTATGAGAAAGTTAGAGAAAAGGAGGTGCTGAAAACCGACCCTTTGCGATCTGCTATTGCATAGATCTTACTTCATATTTGTAACAAATTATGGAGTCTGTCGCGTGTCTACTTGCAGTTAGACTAGCTTGATCTAATCCACTACACAATCTTTCTTTCCATCTCTTTCTTCATGTTTATCTTCGTCCTTCCGCTTTTTTCCTTTGTTCGAAAAAATGTTTCACTTCTCAAAACTTTTGTAACAAATCTATGAGTCTTGGAATACAACGGTGTAATAATTAACAATAATTAATAATAATTTTCTATTAATTTTTAAAATATACACAAATACAAATAATTTACAAATAACAGCCTCAAATGATAATAATTTAAGAGAGTGAAGCGCGTCCGTAAGAAAGAGGATGTCCATGAAAGATATCCTCGGAATGTCAACTCGCCGAAAATGGCGTTGGGACTATATCCCAGCAATTACCATTACGTACCTAAGGTCGGTCCGGTTGTTGGATAGCATAATGCTGTATTTAATGGGCGGCACTGCAAGCCGTGTGTGACACGATATACGAGGCCAAGTCAACATATATCCTGTCAGATTTTTAAAATGCCCTGATTTACAATGACCATTGTGCTGTCCACCGCATATCTATTGTCGCGCCCTTCCAACAGCTATCCAGATACACTTCTGTCTAGCTCCGCGAGTAACTTCGTTGCCTGCATCCAAGGATTCTCTGGTATCGCGTGATGCGTTCTGAGTATGCGTTTTCAAAGAAGCGCTTAACGATCAAGTGCGATCCAGATCATCGATCGAGTGAAATCAAACGAGTTAAACGCCAGTGGTTGCTCCAGTTCAAAAACGTGATAATTGCTAGTGTCGTATCATTTAAACCATATGGATGATTAATCATAGTATCGGAAAGATTTAAATTGATTAAGAGCTATTAGTCGAGATTAATTGAGACCTATAGTATAATCAATTGAAATAAAACTAACTGTCTCTGTTTCAATAGTTGTTGAAGGAGAAAATACTTCACGACTATGAAAATTGTATAATCCTCTTGGAAGATGCTATCTTAATTGGGTAAATTGTTGCAAAGAGAATATACGCTTGTCGTAACTATCCGAAGAACTGTATAAAGTGTCGTACGAATAATAATGACGCCCTTGAGCGAAATGGCGAGCTCTTAAAGATAAAAATGTACGAGGTATATTCGGTCGCTTTCGCGGGCAATATAATTGGCTGATTTTACTTCTTCAAGTCACGCATGCATACTGGTGAAAGAGATAAGTTAATGAAATCGTGCTTGGTTTATGAGCGTGATTGTTATGCGTATTCGTGTAATACAGGGTACAGTGTGAATTGATTAACCGATTCTCAACAGGCCAGTGGTTTTAATTGAGTTATCGATTTATTTTCAGCATTGTCTTTCATAAAGTACGATTTCTTTCTTGCTGCGTATAAGTAAGCATTTATATGACTCGTCACGTTCGACTGGGACAGCTCTGTTGTTTGCAATCGTCAAAGAAACCAATGCAAACACAAAGTCGACGTGATACATATCGACTTCATGCATAAATGTACTATAAATAAACTATGTTTCTCTCTCTCTCTCTCTCTCTCTTTCTTATCAAAAATTGTACAATAATGCATATGGTAATGCATGCAAATACAATAGCATACGGTAGTCAATTTGAATAATTATCTATATGCTACTTGTTAGTAAATAACATAGCAAGATATTTTTACACTCCGATTGTAAGGAAAGGTACGAATTTGTTGAAAAAATTAACCGTTTCGACTAAATATATACATCATATATGAAGGAGAGTAAATTCAAAAATTATACGTCGTTACATGACTCAGTTTTTAAACAGGTCCACTTAAAATTTTAGCGCGACGCTGGTAGCACAAACGGTACGTATATTTTATTAAATTTTATTGTTCCTAGCGCTCGTCTCTTGAATATTTCAGACGCGCGATATTTGCTCGGCAGGCAGCCAACAAGAATTTTCTTGAATCGTGTAGAACTTGGAAGTTAGCACGTTTTAGCGTCACCGTTGTCATAAATTCTGCTAAGTCGAACTTTGATGCCGAGAGAGTTCAAGGTAAACCCCGTGCGGTAGCTTCTGGAGAAACGTCTAAAGTGAAGCGGAGAGGAAGGCGAGCCAGCCTGGCTGATTGTAAGTTATATGCGACGTGCTTGCTTTATATCTCCAGTGCAACTTTCCGCTCTCGTAAAGAAGACTGCTCTTCGCTGTCTTCTCTTTGCATTTACTACCTCCAAAAGTGTATCATCCTTTTAAGTCGAATACGTACGCGATTTTTAACTTCGCAGATTACTCAAATCTCACTTGAGTAGAGCGCTTTGTGTTATGGTGAAATTTTTATATAATGATTGACCACAAAAATTAAACCATAAATTAAACCATAAATTAAAAAGCTTCTAAAACATTTTTGTATTATTAAAATTAATGAGCAATCTTTTATGTACATTCACTATGATTTATAAGTTAATTAAAATTAAAAGTTTTAGCACGTATTTAATTCTAGAGTTACATCAATATGTATAAAGATATCAATTTTGTATATTTTTTGCTAATGGTACTATTATCTATTGAATCTCGAGTTGATATATGTATATTATTAGATAGAAGTTATTAGATGTAGATAGAAACATTCGAAGCTCTGTCTCTCTATTGGAATCGAAGCTATCGAAGTACTTTCGTCAATCTTGCTGAAGAAGGGACAAGTGGTCGAACGTGTTATTCTTCGGATGGCCTGAGACGCTTCCTTATACAAACGAAGCGAAGTTGGGCGCGGCGTTACCCAGATCTCGGGTCGCTGGCTGATGGCCATAATCTGAGCAGGCTGGTGGGGTCGGAGGCGTGGGGTCTGGGGTTAACTTATAATAACAGAAGTTGCTCGAGAGTTCAGTGACTGGACAGTACCTGGAAGCTCGGACAGCTACGACAGGGATGAGGGATGGGTCGTCGCCAAGTGTCCGGCCAACAGAATGTGAGCTATAGTACCAGTACAAGACGTGAGACCTGGTCTCACGTGACCACCGACAAACTAACCGTGGCGTATGCTGCGCAAACAGTGTCGAACTTTGGTGCAAATCGCGAATTTAGAACTTCGATATGTCTTGGTGATACTGCCGGTAAATTGGCCGGCACGATGGAACGAATTTCTTCCTCGTGGATACATCCTGGGACTCGTCCTAGTTTGGCCAATACATTTTACTCAGGATCGTATCGGAATTTCAGTAGTAGTTTTGCATCTAATCTCCCGACTCGATGTCCGATCTTTTCATTCGTATCCTCGAGCTACCCATCGGAATATCATCTTCTTCGCGCAAGAATTATTCGCGATTAATTCTGACTTCTTAATGAATGCAACAAAGTTCGCTGACGTAAGAGTCACTTCTCTATTCGAAACATTCTTGCATGTTTTCTTTCTACCTGTTCTACATACAACTTTACACATGACATTTACTTCGGCGGCATTCCTCTTTTATCTTATCCAATTTATTTACAATTTAGTTCGCATTTAT
>Ga0157364_1003087_pt1 | contig 16003 bp, 13 predicted proteins | sample AttsexASBM2_FD_111476 | JGI IMG/M metagenome (GOLD analysis project Ga0157364, IMG submission 111476) | Fungus gardens microbial communities from leaf cutter ant in Ribeirão Preto, State of São Paulo, Brazil - Atta sexdens ASBM2 | ecosystem: Host-associated > Fungi > Mycelium > Unclassified ...
ATAAGACTAATTAATTATCTCGATGGAAAATGCAACGCTCGCCTCGTTCGCTTTCCTTTGTCGAAAAACATCTATTCGTAGATACATACATTTACACACATTATGTGCACACACATTACACATTACGTGCGGCGCTCTGGAAGAACACAGATTCTAAGATATCAGGAAAGAGATACATGAAGTATGGCTATGTTTGTTACAGATGTTACTCGTTCATCTCTTCTCGAGATGATTTTTCCCTCTTCTTTTTTTTCTCCTGTACAAAGGAACAATCATGGGCTGCGAGTTATTCGCCCTGTTATCGAGAATAATGCATCTTGCAATATTACACGCAGATTTCAGTCAGCCGCGCTTTGCGCTGTTGCTGCCATTGCACGGCATCGTATTGATTCCGATACAAACACCATATGACGCGTATATATGCGCGCGGTAATGCCGTTGTTACGCTAACAGACAGGCCGGACGGCATTTTGTCCATCATATATTACCATGAGAAACCGACGCGTGATGAGCCGATTAGCGACCGTCCCCATTAGGAAGGTCAGCATCTACTGAGCGATAGATCGATATGCTGAATTCATCGAACCTATCTCTAATCCGTTCTCGACGATATAATATGTGTATTCCATTGGCCGTGTCACATAAATTTTGTATCGCACAAATGGCACCGATAAAATTTAGATACAAATTAATTTCCGAGTAGTTCAATTACGCCCCAAATTTAATTATGTATTACACGTCGTTATTGTGAACATGTAATTATTGTGTACGTTAATGCCAAAGCGTTTGAAGGGGTTTAAATAAAAACTAGATACCTACATAATGTTCAATCTAACTTTTTTAATTTTAATAAGCGAAATTTTGTGCTCGTCTAAAAAGTTTCTGATAGATTACTGCGTTATCGTTTTTAGCGAAGGAAAATTTATGGCGCTCGCGAAGTTGCGAAGTAAATTTTTCGAAGAAGATAGGTCAAGCTAAGGAATCGTAAGATATTTACAACTTCCTGAAGAATATTTTATAAAGATAAAATTAGCCCACGCATCTTCCTGTATTGAGAATTGCTATTTACGGTAACACGATAAATTCGCAATGAATTCTGTTTGTTCCTCTCGCGACAGAATCGCATTTGTCGGAATTACCGGATTATGTCGCGATTGTAGTTTGCGCCGCAATTCAAATTAATTAATTATACTTATCATCCACTCGGGAGGATATTTAATCTAGTGCGCACAAAAGAAAGCTGAGTGCCTCCGGTAAAATTGTTTTAAGACGTTTCGTAGGACAAACGAGCCGAACGGCTTCGGAAGCTACGAACATTTTCGAGAACGATGGGCCCCGAACCAATCGCATTTCCGCACGAAGAAAGAGTACGATTTTCAAGAACGAAGTAGAAGAGGTAGAAGAGAGAAAAGACGGGAGTCGCGCGACGAGAGTGGCTATCTACGCCATTAAGTCCGCACCACAAAACTGCGAGGAACGGAAACTCCGCTACCATCAGGAGAAGGGGGGGAGGAGGAGGTCTTTGTGTTATTCAGGGTACAGATCCACGTACGTTCTTAAATGCCCTCTTCCGCTCTTTTTTTTTCTTTTTTCTTTTCTTTTTCGTCCCCTCGGAGAGCGGCCCTTTAAAAGCCAGATAGGGGAACGCGAAGAAAACACGACTCGATGTACACGCGCCTTTCTTCTCGCGCGCGTACGCGTGACGTCCGCCCCTTTCGTGCGTGCGCGAGACAGAGATTTTCTATTACCGATAAACACGATATCGCGATAACAGAGTTCCGCCCATCGCCCGATACTCCGGTAATGAATTCCGAAACTTTTTTCTCCGCGCGTGTGAATTTCCATTTGCAGTTATACCGAGAGAGAGAGAGAGAGAGCTTGGGGTTCTGTCCGCGCGTACAAAGAATGCATTACGTCGCGAAGCGGAGTCATTCTTTCCGTTTCCACAGTTTTACTCCTAGTCTTTCGTAGAAAAAAATAAAAAGAAAAAAAGAAAGAAAGAGACACGCGACAAAATTCTGCTTGGTCACCTCTCACGCGTCCGACAAACATTCCCCAGGTGTAATTCGCGACGGAATCAAGGGGAAAAAAACGGGGGAGAAATAACTGGGTATTGCCGCACGGCACACTGTCAGCAAAGCGTTGCGACGTGAAACACGGCTGACCAGTACTTTCGGAATCTCGTGCGTGGCATGCAACGACGGAAGCCGTTGAACACGACGGACACGAAACCACACTACCACTCACCGACTCTCGTGTGTGTCGGAGCTGCTCGGTTTTATGCACAGTACGTGTGCGTGCTTCCTGTACACAAACCGAGGTATGTAACCTCCTCCCTCGTACGACTAGGGGAATGGAGACCGACCCCCGGACTCTCTACCGCTCTTTACCGCTCTACGCGGAGGGTTGATGAATTTCGTCCGGACAGCGTCGGATTTACGCGGACGAAAAGCAATGCGGAAGGCAGAGGGAAAAAGAGACGGGAAAGAGGGGAAGCTAGGTAGGTAGGTAATTGGAGCACAGTGGAGGAGGAGAAAGTCACTACGCGGAACGATACCCGTAATATTCTGTGGAGGGACGAGATAACAGGCCGCGCTTTACGTGAGACTGGAAGAAATATTTTCCTTTCTTGTCTTGTGTATACTGTTAAGTAAAGCTTCGTAGTGTCCATGCTGGCACTTGCGCAACACGACGACTATTTCGCGACGGACGGATATCGTTCCTCTTTCCGGTATAACGCTTGATTTGTTCGTATTGTTGTTGCTCTCTGTGTATCGCTCATTTGCTACAATGAGGTAATTTCAAAAAAAGTAATTTTTAGTTGCTTGGGAAAGAATGGAAATATAAAAAAAAATATTATTTCTTTACTTCAAAAATGATGCAATTAAAAAATATGATTTTCGAATTATTACTATATAAGTTAGATATAAACATTATCTAATTAATCATCAAAGTGGACTAACTTCGAATGATCACAACTCAAAAAGAATGATTTTTATTTAAGATTATAAAACGAAAATGACAAAAATAACATTTGATTATGTTAAGAATATATTCTTTTTGCCACAATATTATTTCATTAGTCAATAATACTTTTTATCAAATTGGAAAATAGTTTTCTCCCTTTTCTGAGAAACTTAATTACTTGAGTTGCGTTTACTTTTGAAGTAAAAGAATAATATATACTAAAAAAAAAATATGCTTTTATTCCTGTATTCAATCAGTTATTAGTTATTATGTCAAAACTGCATTTGAAAATAAAATTTTGATAACTCAAAACAATTAAAATTCACTCAAATACTTACATTTCACTCATTATACTTACATTTAGAAAATTTTTCTTTTTTTAATTGTATCGTTGTTGTAGCAAATAAGCGATAGAAAAAGTGATAAAATTCACGACTTCCGGCATTTCTTCCTTCATATTATATTCGTTTTAGCCATTTAAAGATTGAAAAGCATAAACGTGTACATGTCGAGAAAGAAACTAAAGGCAGGAATAAGTAATGATGAAATCCATAAAGTTCGATGCTTCTTTTTCAGGTGCTCTCGCCCAGCTGACGTTTATCAAAGTGATCTCGCCGGTCACACACACCGGTCGCGACAGTTCCTGCAAGTCAGTCCCCGGAGAGTTACCTGGTCACACCTGAGGAGTCCCGCCGTCAGTCCTCGGCAGCGTTTCACAATGACGGCGGCGTTTCAACGTATAGCCGTCGAAGCAAAGTTGGGCGGACACGGGAGCACCGAAAGTGTGAAACTTCCTCGGAACTTTGACGTAGCCCCGACGTCAAATAAAACCCATATACATACTACATGCAACGCTTATCGACACTGTCCGTTATACCGACACGATCCGACAGGATTAAACATGATCGAACGCAAATCGAAAACTTCCGCGCGTATCCGAACGCATAATGTGTCTAATCCAAGATCTTACAATAGATAGCGTGTAAACTGATTATTTCAGCTTAATACAGACTTTACTCTATTTTTTTATTAAATTATAATCCATGTCTTCTTACGTTTAATTCTTCGGAGCTGATAATTGAACTTATCAATTATATTCTTCATGTTACATTTATAAATTTAAATTATTTTTAAAATAAACCTTGCATTTATCTTTTTTATATAAACTATATCATTTTCGTTTCTTGAAATTAATTAGTGCCTTTTATATAATTAACTATAATATGAGTTTTTTAGCGCAAAGAAAATTTCTCTTTAAAATTTGTTCAGTGGAGTTCAGTTATTTTTTTCTAAACCTTGTTAAAAAAAACCATTTTGTAATATAATAGAGATGTTGAAAAGTAATCTTGAATTTTTTCACATTTTTTAAAAGCCTAGAACAGCAAAAAAAACTTGAGTTGGATGAAGAAAATAGAAATATGATAGCAGACGGAGAGTTAAATGGAGGTCTCACATACCCAGCGTCAATAAGTGTGTTTGTTATAGATTTAACGTCAACTTCGGACATTATTAATTAAAAATAATAACAGCAGCAAAAGAGGGGGAGAGAGAGAGAGAGAGAGAGAGAAAGCGCGCAGAAAAAATAGAAGTAGTGGTAGTAGTAGTAACGGTATTCAATGATCAAACAAACGCAATTTTCCGCGGAGACGAAACGAGAAAGTGGTCGTCTCGAGAATTTAAACAAACAAATATTACAGTACTAAATCTCTCCCACGAATCACCGGTTCTTCGATCAGCAAACGACCCATTTCCCCGATCTCTTTGTCCTCGCGATAAACTATACTTCTCGTCTTACGGCCAACCGGGACCGGACAATTGTCCGGCGCAATACGCGTCATCATCATAAATCAAGCCCACCCGTTCCGCTTTGATCGCATTGGCAGAGTGGCGCGGATTTTTGCACTTCCTCCACCATGCTAGAGGGAGGTGGCCGGATGCCATGTATGTTATATGTAACCTTTCCCGAACAACTTTTTCATCCGCGGGACACATACCATGCCGTCGACTCAATTTCCCAGGGAAATCGCTCCTCGCGACAAGCTTCCCTTCCGCTTTTTGCGGGATCCCTCGCCTATTCCGCTTGAGCGGAAACGTGAATATTCGTGCGTCCCTCATAAACACCGCGACCGTTCCTCAACTTTCAACGCAACGGAGCGATATTATTGTAGGTAAAATAATTCCAACTCTGAATATTCGATAAACAAGCGCGGTAATATCTCCCTCTACGGGAAGTAGCTTATTAATTTTGTGGAATGTTTCGTGAATTGAATCGTCCGTGAAGGGAACGCGGAAGTTGAGACTGACGGCACACGTTTACATAATCTCCCACAATTTCCAAATTAATTCAGACAAAAAGAAACAATACATGTAAAACAAACGCTGATAAACAATCCTCGGAAAAAAACATACAAACGCTGCTAAAATAGATCGACAGACTAATAACGTTGTTCAGCGAAATCTCCAAACAAAGATTAAACGCACTTACGCACGGGCAAAAATCGCATATAAAACGTTCCCGCGACTGAAAGGATTAATTACCAGCTGAATCTCTCCGCGCGCGTTGCATGCGGTAATATTATAATATACTTTAATAAACCCTCTCGCGTGCAAATCGCTTTGCATCAACACAGTTCTTAATAAAGTGCAACAACTCGCCCGTTACTATCGTCGGAAATCTTGGAGCACTTTGTAGCAGCGTTATTCAACTTTTTTCCTTCCCTGGCGAAATTGGCCGCTCGCTTCTGCTGTAAATGTTTTACATACATCCTCGCGTAAATTGTATGATGTATGTAAATTCCATCTGCCGATTTCCACGGACATTTCCTTCCCTAACTTCCCTCTTTCCCTTTCATCTACCACTTACCTCTCTCTTGTTTTCGTCCCGCCCCCTCTCTCCCTCTCTCTCTCTCTCTCTCTCTCTCTCTCTCGTTGCTCGCGCGCGCGCAACATGTACCCACTCGTGCACACGAATTTCCGGTACCCCATCCCTTGTCTCGCTAGTTTCCCTCTTCCTTCCACCGACCTCTCTGAATGGCCGACAGCAACAGAAATGAAATTGTTTGCAAACTAATCTGTCCTCGTGCCAGCTGAGAACGAAGCATATGTACATACGTATGCGTGTATGTATGCACGTGGCACACATATATTGCGGGCGTGTGTAAGCGAGTGTGTTGTGTATGTGAGCGTGTTGTGTGGACTCGTATGTGTATGTGGGCATGGCAGCAATATGCAGCCTCTGGTGGGACTGCCAACGGCAGAATCAGGATATCCAGATCATAGCCGCGGTAGTGAACTGGCTACTATGGTAGATGGAGGCGCACAATTAAAATTTACTGTCCCATAACCACGTCTATCCGTTTTATCCGCGGCCAAGCCGCGTGGATTCAGCCACGGAATCTAGAAGCTCTCGAAACTAAAACTGAAAACTATATTTTCCATACAGCCGATTTCGCGTATCGATTACGCGCAAAAAGCAACAAAATAATAAAAGGAAGGCGCGGTTAACAGCAACAATGGAATACAATTCGGGCAGAAATGCGCGTTTAATTCCGAATGACGAGATATAAGCTCGATGGCTCTCTGTTTATAGAATATGTAAACGAACTTCCGACGAAAATTCATCTACGCTGTGAATGCATGAATCATAAAAGCGATCGAATATTTTCGTAATACGGTGATCATATTTTCTTAGAGAAAATAAAGGACCGAAAATTTTTTAAAACTTTATTCCTAAATATTTCCAAATGGTTTACATCTGAAATTTTCTTGCACAATAAATATTCGTTTATTACTACGAATATTCAGCCATACTAATTAAAATAAATTCCCTTAATATTATTATATAATAAAATAAAGAATAAAATGAATTTTAGAAACATAAATTTAAAAAACGTATTAAAGTCAACAAAAAAATCATAATTTTGACTTTCATGACATCAAAATAAAATCATTTTTACTTTCTCTTGATTTAAATTAGTGTATATTACTTGGAAAACCTAAAATAAAAAACTGTCCTTTACAATAAAAGACATATAGTTACAATTATAGAGTAGCAATTACAGAACAGTAATAGTATTCCGCGTTATCGTACGTGTACGAGGCAAGTAATTAGAATACTTTGCAGAATTTCAATTAAGTTCTTTATAGATATCGGTAAAAGCTCGTAAAAGCTCATGCTATTCTTTTACGTGGTAACGCACTCCCGCCAGCGAACGTTCCATGCACTTGGGTTACAAACGCCACGGCGACAATGCTGTCCGTCAACAATAAATAACGATCAATAGCTCGCGCGCTGCATCGCGCAAAGTACGGAAATAGTCGAATACTTGCCACTGACAGGGATTTCATTAAAGTCCGTGACGCATTTCAGCATAATTGCGCGCCACAAAGCGAAATGCGGCCTCTTTGTAGCGGCCGGCGCAATGATACATTTCGCAATGGTATCTATCAACTGATTTCCACTTGCTGGAACGAATCTTTGCTCGCTTTAATTAAGCAAACTGTTTGCTGGAAATGGCAAACGCGCGCATTCCTGTCTAATGTCGCGTGCACAATTGCCCACGTGTCCTTTCGTTGCAGGTCCGTGACCCCGAGCAGTTTATATCACTGGCGTGCAATCCGTGCACCCAGCTTTAAGCCATACGCATACCTTCGCTTTAACTTGGAAATTATTAAATTTATCTACGTTCACAAAGTGTCAATGGCTTTTAACCGTCTCCCAATTATCGCGTATATTGCCTGGTGCTTCGTAATGCAAATCAAAGCGCTCTGTACGATATAGCGTATATATTCCTGCCGAGAATCCGGTGTCGTGCCGAGGGGACAAATCGCGTAGCGTAACCGGGCTTTAAAGCGCTATCGATCGAACGACGATGACTGGCGGCGATTATTTAGTATTCGTCGCGTGCAGCCAATGCGGCCCCGCTGATTAACTGCCCGGAGTGGTTTCGTTCGCGTCGTCGCATTTTATTCCAATTGTTGTGTTGATGCAAACTGCACACGCCGTCGTCGTCGTCGTCGTCGTCGTCGTCGTCGTCGTCGTCGTCGTCGTCGTCGTCGTCGTCGTCGTCGTCATTGACGATACCGTCGCTGTCAATGCATGCGGTTACATAGCATCGAGGAACGATCTCACACGTAGCCGTTAGCACGATGCATTATTCAGACGACGGATTCACCGCGTTCATGGTGCAGTTGAATTACCGTTTACAGATGCGATTTGTTCCTCGGGTTGACTTCCACGCGACCGGTTTAACTGCGGGTTAAACGAACGTTTCGGCGTGGGAGAAATCCGCGGCGTGTCTCTCGTCGTTTTGCCGGATGTCCTGGCTCGCGATAGCGCCGACAAAGTTCATGGAGTTTTAGGCGTGAGCAAGAACCGGATTTATCACATGAAACGCGCGTCTGAAACGAACGAATTAACCATTCCCCTCGGCCGCCAGTGATTTAGCGGCGTAAGCTTTATGTGCCTATCTGCAAGATTTAACGCCATATGCTTGAGTCTTGTGAATGGTAACTCGAAAATTTAATGCATCGATTCTTTTAAATTAGTTCTATATTGACGAAGTATCAATATTACTTGTCTCGATCAAACATTATATTTTTTTGTAATTTTAATATTTAAGTTTAACATACATTTAATATATATAAATATTCCATTCAATCGCAAATGAGAAGCTCCAAAATGCGTGAACTCCGACTCTTTTATGACAAGGCTAATGTGATATGTGGCGTGCAGCCAAAATGGAAACTAAAATTTCTCTGTCGGATTTAAGAGAAGACTGACGAGTCGAAAAATTCTTCCATTTCATTCTCAGTTGCCGGGACGCGTTAAAAATATTCGCGTTTTCCAGTAAAAAATTACACTTGCGGCTAACTGCTGAGATCGTTAATTGCAATTGCTCTTAAAATAACGCTCGATTACCCGAGGGTTCGCTCAGACAATTTTCTAAATGTGAATTACCAAACGGAAGAGGGACAGAATGAGAAATAACACAGAGAGATACTGGGAGAGAGAGCAGGTAATACAAAGATGTTCCCAAAGCGTTTATCGCATTTAATTCTCGTTTTCACAGGTTGTGATTTCAACATAGAGAAAACTATGTTATTTTTAAATTATCATTAAAACATTTCAATTAAAAATAAAATAATTATCTAAAAATATCTTCAAATAACTATGATTTTTAATGTTTTAAGTGCCTTTTAAATATTTAAATGATTAAAATATCAAAGAGATTAAAATATCAAACAATGTCTTTTCGCGTGAAGATTTCCCTGATAGACCCTTTCTGAAGCACATATCTCCATTCTCTTGTAATTTGAACTTTACCATATTTCGCAATCTCTATATACATTACTGGCATGCGTGAATTTCCGTCGAGAGCAGTCGACGCACACTAAGCAGCACATTGAGCTTTCTACGACGCCAAGCAACGGCCCCAATATGGCGCTTTCAATTTTCTCTATTTAGGTTCTAATGAAGAGCAGCCCTACCGACTATGGCAAAGCGTGGTGAGGAGGAAACCCTTGACGCGGGCAAACGGTTTCTCGCGCGCGTTTCTCTTCCGGTAATATTTCAGCAGAAAAGGCAATTTTCAACGGTCTTCTCCGGTGCGGTACATAAATACAGATTTATCGACTCGCTTAACGAATCATTAACTAGGCGTTCAATTACATGTAGCTCAAGGATGAACAATGAGCGAAACGTTATGATAAAGTATCTCGCAATTATAGAATCATATAATATTTCCTAATTTGTCACTTCTTAAAAAAAAAAAAATTTATTCTAAGAAAGAGACAATAGCTAAGATAAAAAAAATAGTATATGTGTGTGTGTGTGTGTGTATATATATATATATATATATATATATATATATATATATATATAATACATAAATTACATTTATAAGCATGATATGAAAAATACAAACGAGTTTTATTCGAGAATATTATAGACAAGATATAAAAATAATTTCGAATGAAAAGATGGAAATAGAATTACGATAATAATTAATTAAAATATCTTTATAGACGTACACTTGAAGATCATTGAAAATACCATAACTGAGTGCCTGATACGGCGCTTTCAATTTTCTCAATTTGAGTCGTAATGAAGAACCGCCCCGTGAGCTACAGGAGAAGGGTGACACGAAGAAAACCCTTGACACGGGTAACCAGTTTCTCTACCCCTTGTCCTAAGACTGTCGTCATCCCCCAACAAGAGAACGCAGTTTCCACCGCACTACTTCGCGCGACAGAACTTATCTAATATACCTGCTCCCCCGCGCGTCACCAACAAACCTTGCCAACCCCGACAGACGGCTCGTGCACCCCTTTACGCCACGTACTCGAACCCTCGGGAAGTTCGTTCTTCCGGAGGGGGGAGTTAGAGAGAGACGCAGATAGAAGCGACGCCACGAATATAAAGTAACGCAGCTCCTAGTGAATATTATATGCAAGCCGAGGGCAAAGACAAAGTCGTTGCACGAAACTCTTTTTCTCAGTATTGAAGAAACGCGGTAATTCATTCAAGCGAAACAGGAAAATAGATAGGCCAAACAAATATCGCGGTTAGAAGTAATGCGATGAGTTTTGTTTGTTTTTTACGAAGAAAGTGCATCAAAGTATATCCTCAACAATATTTATTATATCCGTATTTAGAATGAACTTTATGCCTAATCGGAATTAAAACACAGAACTGAACTGAAGTTTCTTAAGATTGCGATTTAAGCTGCAGAAGTATAAACGCATTAAAACTTTATTTGTCAATTAGTACCGGAAAGTTTATCTTAATAGAATTTTAATGTATGATTTAATTACCGAGATATTTAATTTCGAACTTTTAGAGAAATTGAGGCAAATTATCTCAAATTAAAATATTCACCAATTGTAAGATGAAACCAATTGATTTTTAATTTATCAAAGAAAAAAATTAATTTACATATTTTACAAATAACCTGTCGAAATATGTTGCGAAAATAGAATATACTCTTAATGAAACTTGTTTGAAGATCAACGCGTTACAGTATTTGCTATTGCTGCTGCGCAATTATGAAATAAAACAGAATTGCGTAAAGAGAGGTACAATTCCAGCATCAAAATCTAATCGCTTTTACCGTCGACTCCGCCCAGAATGCAGCCATTATGGATCAAGGCGATTTAGTGAAAGAAATCCTCGCGTGCGCGCGCGCTCCGAAGGTAGGCAAAAGCCGGAAGTAGCTCGTTGCGGTAGGAAGTCGGGGGAGTGTGGAGATAAAGGAGATTTTCCACTACGAAGGAAAGCTTGTCTTGAAGATCTGTCGGACGTGACAGTAAGTTTATTGGGACGGATACAGATTGAAGAGATCCGACGTCCCGATGCGACGCGGAAGAAAATTATCTACTTCGTCTCTGCGAACAGGGTGAATCGCCCGAACGAGCTAAACTATCCTGTACTGGACCAAAACCACTTCCGAAGATCTTCCTTTAGACGTGTCCCGATTATTCGGCGCACCTGTTTCCCCTAAGCCACTCTTTACTCTTTACCCCTTAGGCGTCTCTCTTCTAAACATCCTTCAAGAGGAATTCAGTGGATAAATGTTCGAGAAAGATCTTTCTCCTCTCTCTTTCTCTTTCTCTCTCTTTTATCTTCATTTGTTATATTGTGCCTTGTCTTGATGCAAAAAAATTTATAACTAATTGTAAGTTTGTTTTCTGTAATTGAACTAGTGTACACACTTTTGGAACTTGAAGTTAGATAAGTATATGTTTGATATTTGGCAAAAACAAGAACATTCTAGTACAGGAGAAGAGTCTAGTACAGGAATAAAAAACAGATATTAATTGTATTCAGTAGGAATAATCCTTGTATAAGTTTTTTCCTGTTTTGAGTGTTTTAACTTGCTATTTGAAATCCTCATATTCACTTGGTATATCTTAGTTTTTTCTAATCTTCTTACTATTTTAAGAAGATACATTTTTTATTGTAGTCTTTTAGTTCTTATAATGTATTATTTTTTATATATTGTATTTGGCAAGCTTGAAGGGACTGTGTCTCAGAACGCCAAATAAATGGCGATTCAATCTCTGTTTCTATAATATTTCCCTCCCCCCCCCCTCTCTCTCTCTCTCTCTCTATCTATCTATCTATCTATCTATCTATCTATCTCTTTCTCACTGTAGTTTATGTTTATCCAACAAAGACTATATTATAACGTGTATACTTTTATTTTTAAGATCCTAAACAACACGTTATCGAAATGTTTAAGAAATAAGTTAAAAATAGGAAATGAGAATGAAAATAAACGACAGATTGAGAATATCGCAATAAAATTTCGCAGAACAAGATGTGGGCAAAAAAGTATGTTTTACGAAGAAATAAAAATGTACAACGCTTCACCATATATAAAATAAAACAATGTGAGAGATTTGAGCGAATGTTAAAAAAATATATATTATTTAATATTACAAATTGTAAGTAAAATTTAGATTATTTAAGATTATTTGTATTTATAAAAATTTCAACACAATGTAATAAAATTATTTGTATAAGTTATATTTTTTTTAAATAGTTGAAAAAGTTAATAAAGATTCATTCATTCATTCATTCATTCTCTCTCTCTCTCTCTCTCTCTCTCTCTCTCTCTCTCTCTCTCTCTCTCTCTCTCTCTCTCTCTGTTTCTTTTTTATTCATCTGGGATGCGCATATTTTACGTAGAATGTCAACATGAAAACTTACATAAAAGCGGAAATAAATTTGTATACGCACGAAACGCGTGTAGAATTTTTTTTTCACTCATTACACTCATATGTGTCTTCCTTTGGATGAGAAGTTACAATCTCCAAGCTCCACGAAAGCGCTATATTTTTCTCTCCCGCCGAGTAACACGAGAGCGACTTAATTCCTTGCCCGCGCGCGCCGTGCTTCGTGAACCCGATATATCCGCGTCGTGTATATTAAATAAGAACTCACGTGAGAGAGGAAGGATGAAGAATACCATGGAAGATTTCTCAGGAGATCGTTCACAGGCAGGCTCAAATTACGACACGTATTGCCGTTCGAATCTGTCGGATCATCAAACAACTTGTCTAATACAGATGCGCGCGCGCGTGTTCGCGGCGTTGCGAGCGAAGGGATTGGACTTCTACACAATCTAAATCTCATCCTTTCGCAGCATCCGAGAGGGTTTGGATTTCCTTTTGAGGACGTCGGATGTAACTGAACACGTCGGATACCAGAACCGAGGGCTTAACGACAACGTCTCGGTAGCAACTCGGTTCGTTCACTCCCAAGGTGTCACTCCACCGCAGTTCTATTAATGTTGTGCCCGAGTTGTCGCTTCTTTGATATCCATCACCGAATCATATACTTCCTATCATATTCGCGAGAAAGACAATCGGTATTCTCACGTATATATATACTCGGACACAGAACAATTCGCGCTCTATTTGCTGCTAATTAAAAGCAGCGAACACTTCATGCTCTAATAAGCTGCACTCCAATTGATTATAATATTTAATAATTCACAACGTTCAAATATCAATATTTGAACCAAAGCAATGTTATTGGACATCCGTCGCTTAAGTTCGATCAGTAGAATACTGGTATATCAATTCTGTTTGACCCACTGACATATTATCGATTCGGTATATCAGTAGTATAGCTTGTTAAACGGGAATAATTAGGTCTGTGAGTTTCCTTGTTACCGAATAGCACTATCTTACAATCGTAAACGATAATCCTAATGCAACGTTGAATTTAATTAGTCAGATAACGATTAAATGTATTGAAACTAGATATTATCTAAACTACGTCATGTAAGTATTAGAATTTCAGGATTCCTGTCTTGTCAAGTATATTATATCTCACGATCGACGAAGCCGAATGCAAACGTACGGAAATCAAGCAGACGTTTGTCATTAGCGGCGCGGAAACCGGGTTTAAAGTAGTCGGAACTCGGTCTGATGGGTTAAAAGAAGACAAGGCAGGCTGCTGTAGAAAAGGAGTGAAAGAGGATTGGGGCCGAAGCAAGTTTCCGGGAAAGGGTAGCGAAGAGTGAGATTTAATAAAAGATTACTATGTGCCCGAGCGATATACCCGGTGTTCGACTTTGTAGGATTTAAAGGGTAAAGTCGCGCGATTCCATCTGGAGTTCCACTTTTAGCCCTTGAGACCCTTGAATCCCACAAGTCCATGTCTTATTTGAAATGCATTATACGTAATATTTAATAATAACATCGATCGATTAGCAATGTCTCGTAGAACATATCGATATTATCTAAACAGCATGGAAAATACGCCACGCCCGGCATTTGTAAATTACATCCTAGAATCTTCCTTCCGGTTTATTAAAGGACTTAACTCCCTTCGCGGATGTAATCTGAACTTCATTATTTAAAATTCAGCCGGTGCAGCGATTGCATTCTCGCGCGGGACGACCGCATGAAAGATTCAGACCAGGGTCGTGCCGAGAGAAATTGACCGACATAAATTATTTCAGTATTCTCTTGGCGCGGCGAGCGCGGAAACTCGGTCGAATGATGCTTACAATTTTAAACACGCAGCACGCGCAGTCTCTGCATAATATAAGTAATTCCTGCGGCAAAGAGCATCATCCGTCGTAACGAAGGAGCCGTTTAACGCGAGCTTGTCGAATAACGGTCTGATTCCCGCGAGAAGGTACGTATATAAATGCTTCCTGTGAATAGAATAGTCGCACCGGTGAATGATCGATTAAGGAATACTATTAAATAATTCAAACCATTTGCAAAAATGTAAAATCATTAGTGACCTTTTATCAATTATGAATTTCCTTTTACATTTATATGACAAATATCTCTTTCGCGACACAACCTAAAAATACTTTAGCCAAACGGAATTCTAACGCCTACATATTTCCGCTTGACATTCAAGGATGCTCTCCATCGTTTCGTTTATCTCCGAAATCTCGGAAACCACTGGCCAGAGATATCGTTTATGCTACATGCACAAGGCATGAGAGAACGGCAAGAAGAAGCCGTAAGCATTCTCTTAGTCTGCTCGCTACCTCTTTTCAAGGGATCCTCTTTCTCTCTCGTTCTTTCTCATTCTCTTTCTTTCTCTTTCTCTCGCACCTATCTCCGGTTCACGAAACTTTCCTCGTAAAATCACTACGAAGATTTCATTAAGCGAACGCTTACTCGTCATCTGTTCCGAGATAATGGACCTCCCTGGCGTCTGAGCGAGAGAAAAAGAGAGAAACGTATAGAAATAGAGCGCTTTTATATAGAGCGAGCGAGCTAGAAAGGACAGGAGCCGCAAAGAGGGTAACAAGAATCGCGAAAGCTGTCGACAAAATGAGTTTATCCCAACGTTAGGATAGCGACAAAGATCATAGAGAGCACCATATGAGAACAGCTAGATTTCATCGACACTTGTAATCTTCTCTCTTTTTCATGACATACAACAAAACATGTTATTAAGCACAAGCATAAAAAAATCTTAGCGACATAAATTTATAGAATCAGTTGATTTATATTTCAGTATTTATAGAAACACTTAATATTTATATTATAAAAATATGTTTTTTATAATAATAATAATGAAAAAGAGCGAGAAAGAGAAAGAGAAAGGATGTAATTTAATTTTTTGACAAAAAAATCAAAAATTTATAAATCCTATAAAAATAAATAACATCGAATTCAATACATCGATGTTTTCAATAATATAATATAATTTTTATTTAAATTGAAAATCGCTCTATTCAAATTTATTTTAATTAATCTAATAGAATGATCTGCGATGTTCAGATATTTATACTAACTTCAATTCTCCAAATGCATTTATATTTAGGCGTCATGCTTAATTGTCACGAACGGCTCAGCATTCCATCATGTTCAACCGTGACCGAGTTTCACGTCACGCTCGGAATTTTTCACTCGACCTGGCAAGCGACGAAATACCTATTACGGCAATTTAAAATGCTCCTGGCACGCTTAAAGTATAATGACTGCTTTCCGGTATTCTATAAAGATTCGACCGGTCTCCCCCGTCCGCGATGACTTGCTAACACATTAAGAATGC
>Ga0157364_1003088_pt1 | contig 16003 bp, 18 predicted proteins | sample AttsexASBM2_FD_111476 | JGI IMG/M metagenome (GOLD analysis project Ga0157364, IMG submission 111476) | Fungus gardens microbial communities from leaf cutter ant in Ribeirão Preto, State of São Paulo, Brazil - Atta sexdens ASBM2 | ecosystem: Host-associated > Fungi > Mycelium > Unclassified ...
CACACACACACACACACACACACACACACACACACACACACGCACACACACACACACACGCACGCACGCACGCACGCACGCACGCACACACCACACACACACACACATATATATACGCGTAAACGAAATCAAGCATAAATGATAACATATGTATATAAATATATATTTTATTTTATATATATTATTAACAAAAGTTGCTATAATTTATGACAGCAAAAGCGATATACGAAAGCTACAGAGAAATAAAAAAGAGCAAAATTAGGAGAAAAAGCTTGTCTGGTGGATAATTAGATACAATATACAAATCAATCCACCAAAAATGGAATATCGAGCTTTTATACGTTAATATAACGGTTATGTAAAATTGTAATATAATTATACATAACCAATATAGAGGAAGGAAGAGTGAAGACAAACGAGCCAAAAACCAAAGATATATCAGCGGAATTTCTTGAAGAAAATCAATTGTGAAAAAAAGATATGCACACTCACACATCATAATTAGGATGTGCTACGGAATGATGAATTTTCCTTTTAATAGCTTCCAGTTTATTAATTATTCATTAAATAAATTCAATTAGAAAACGTTTTTTATTACAACATCGAAAAAGAGATATATTGCTTTCAAATTTATTTTATCAAAGAGAGATTGTCATATATTTCTTGCTACTAAAAGATTATAACATTTTTTTATATTTTTATTTATATAATCAAAATATATTACGCGATTAAGATAGTAATTTTAATATTAAAATAATGTGAAAAACAAATCAGCAATAAATAATTCCTCCTTATTAAAATGAGCAAATTAGAAAGATATTTTCATAAAAATTTTGCAATATATGTATATAGAGATATGTAAAACGCAAAGACATTTAAAGAAATAACTAGACTACTAAATGCATTTACATTATATTTACTATATGATAGATACTTTGACACCAAAATAAATAGTTCCTTTTCTCTGTCTATTTTATCTCCAGACTTTTCCAAACGTATTTTTACCATCTTGTAATAGATATCTCTAATCTGACAATCTCTCTTCGTTTTTTCAATTTTCCTGCATTTACTTCTCAAGAAAACATAATAATGATTCAGTCGCTAGATCATCGAGACACATGGTGCACGGGATGAACAAAGTTTTGCAGCTATGTATCAAGAAGGAGAAGGACAAAAAGGAAAAGGATCTTGAATCGGCTGGCCAGTGGCAGGATGGGTACCTGGATTCGGCAAATTGCCACTATGGTCTTGGTCTTGGTCGTTGTTTTGATCCGCATCGTCATCGTCGTCATCATCACCTCCAACCGATTTGCGGGTAGATCGATCTGGATCTTTCTCGGTGATGGTCCGCGGACGTAACGGCTGCTGCCACCCAAGCTCTCCTTCGCTGCTACAGTTCGATGAGAGGGAAGAGAGGGTCGGACTCGCGGGAATGGGACTGGAGCGTGGCGTCGAAGATACAGAAGCAACGCACCAATGGGCATGGTAGCATGAATATATCGACGAGATATAGTTGTTGGTCTGAGTTTTGACATCACAGATGCCCTGAAGATCGTACGACAGCTTCTTTTCAAACGCGGAGAAATGACCATCGTGGTGATGTTTATGGGAGCTATGGTGATGATGGTGATGATGATGTTGGTGATGCTGACCTAAACAGGCGGCCGGCTCTGGTTCGGACTTGTCCAATTCCCTCCACTGCCTGTGATGCTCCATCGTAGTCTTGTGTGATGGTGTAACAGGGGTGTTTGGCGGGGTGTCCGGACCCCCTTCGGAGCTCGAGCTCTCCCCATCCATTGATGTTTGACCTATCCATTACAGCCCAGTCCCAATCTCCACGCGATCTTTTTTATTGTCTTGCTCAACTATTATTGTCTCCTACGCAAATGCCTAACGACAATGCTGACGAAACTGAATGAAAAATAACTCAAGAGAAGAAAGTGTGAAATATTTAACGCCGATTATCTTACGTTAATCAACTCGAACGACGAAGTTCAGATTTAAATGTTGACTTCAATAATTTAATATCAATTTATCAAACTCGATTGATGTACTAAAATGTATGTAGATATAAAAATATAAGTAGCGATCTTTTCTAACGTGTATCATAACGATACAATGTTCAATAATAACATTGCAAAATAATTTAATGGATCACCAAGTACTTTGAATATTCTTCTACAATATTTAAAATTTAGTTACAAATTCATGTGTAAATTATATCATGTATACGATCAAAAACTTTCTCCTTTATGAACAGTCATAAGTTTCTATATATTAACTTGAAATGTGTTCAGAAAAGAATTAAAAATACATAAATTTCTGATTTAATATAAAATATAAAATATGATTTCTCGTATTAACCTTATTAAACGTTAAATACTCCAATATAATGCGAAAGTAAAAAAGATGAAGTAGAAAAAATAAGCAACAAAAAGAATATTCGAGAAAATATAATCGATATTCATAAAATGTATATACTGGAAAGTAAAAAAGTAATCATCGACTTGAAATTATATGGTGCATCGCAAACATAGTAATATGAAAGAAGGACTGATGACAACAGAACCAAGGAAAATGAAATCTTGTAGTGGCTAATTAGAGCTTGGTGACCACAGTAACCCAAGCAACTTCTTGCGTCCTGCGGAAAATTTTATCTGACACGCGTGGTGGTCTAGTAATTCCACAGATCTGTCCATATTTTGTTTCGTTTGTCTTTTATGTGTGATCTTATATATTATTCGTGTCTCGAGACGCATCTTTTTTTCCTTTATACCCTAATACAAACTTTTGCGTAGTGCATATATACGGGCATTTATTAATAAAATAATAAAAAGGGTGGGGAAACAGGGTTAATGTGGTCAAAGTTAAATAAAAGATAAGCCAAGCAACATCACAAATTTAGAAATAAGACTGTCATAGATAATAAACGGAAACAACCAAACACATAAATAAGCATTCTACGAATATATCAACTATGTACTAATATATGAAGCATATCACATATATAGATAACTTATAAATATATAAGTACATTAAAATATGTATTAAAGTATTCATTGTTTTAAAAAATATATTGCTGATCATTTTACTTTAATCATGTAATTATTTTATATTATACGTAAATAGATAATGTAAAAAAAAAGACTTAAAACAGTTATTTTCAATCTATGATATGCATCATATATGTATATATATGTTAATACATATATATATATATACTACAGGAAAATTTTGTCTGTATTCCTAGTTAAACTATTAAAACAAAATGTTCTAACATTATGCAACATATCATATTTTTTATATGTACTGACTGTGTATACAGACAAAATTGTTATTTCATTCTATCAAACTATAATATGGGGCATTATGGGGAGAAATGGGGATTATATTTCTCTAAAACTTTCTATAAACTTATTATTATCTCCAAAAAATCAAGTAAAATCTGGAGTAATTATAACTGATATATATCAAAGATCATTGATAAAAAAGGTAACTCGAAGTAGTGTGCATGTTTCGTGTCGTGTATAGTATTCATTGGTGCGTTAGTTAATCAACAGACTGTATTATTCTAAGTTTGAGCGTTATAAGAAAATGCATAGACAATCGATCGATACCTGTTGGCAAGGGTCCAAAATACTTTATAACAATAATAATCCGTAAAATTGCTTCTATGTATTTGATCAAATCACAGATGACATATGTAATGTACACTTATCCAAACAATATTGGACAGTGCGAATTGCAATATTCTATTAATTCGTATCTTTTAGTGTAGCGTATATATTATGTTTTCTATTCTCCATCAAGATAGAGAATATAAATTTAAACTATTAAAATGAATATGTAATATCTCATAATAATATTTACATCTCATAATATTTCACAAATAGAATTGACAGTCTTACATTATTAATTAGATTGAATATTGTTTAATAATCAAGATAAATATAATATCAATCAAGATATATATAATTAATGGAATAGAAGAATATAAATGTAGATAATGGTTTGGACCCCTGGTTAAATAACTTGATCTTCCATCATATGGAAAATCTTGTCGAAAGAATATAAAGGCCCAAGAGATAACGAGGTATTTCTTCTACTTACTATTGTTGGCCATCAGATTTTCATGTAGCTTGTCCCTCTGGTCCTCCAGAACCTCACCCAAATACGTCGCCACTTTGCGCGTTACTTGCTCCACATATCCATCAAGTTTGCCTAGGTCGTCTGACAAACCAACCAACTGATCCAATGTTCCAACCTTCAGATCTGGGATGTGAAATTTGTAGTTCACTGATAGAGAGTGCTGCTTGGATGTTAAATTGTTCATAGTTTCCCATGTCTGCTGACAGGTTTTGTCTCCTGGCGCGGAAATCAGCCAATATTCCGTCATCATGAATGAGTGTGTTTTGCTACTGAAGTTCTAATAAACCTGAAATACATCGACACCAGTTAACTTAAAATTCTTAAACGACCTTGTTCCCAAATATAAACAAATTACGAAAGAATTTCTTTTAAGTGTACACATGTATTAATTGCTTGTTTTTCATGAAAAATTAGATAAGAGACCTGTTCATTTTAACTAAACTTTTTGCACGATTCAACTTTTCTCTTTTTTTTCCATATTGGCAAGGAAAAGAGAAAAAATAAATTGTGTGCAATAAATTCAGTTAAAAAGAACAAAGCTAAGTATGCATAAAAATATGATAATTACTTAAGTATTATAAAAAATAATTTTACTCTCAAAAATCGCCCTTTTATATCATTTTTAATTACTGCGTTCAATAAATATAACTAATCATTTTATAATTTCCATAAATGTAAAGGGTTGATCTCTTCCAGACAACCACCTGCTGCCATCCTATCATGCATCGAACTGGGCATATTGCGCCGCTTGCATTTGCGCAGCTGTCGAGGTAGAGAGCCGAAAAAAGACGACTTATAGACAATCACCGAGTGATCGTCGAATGGAAGTCTTTCGTCTGAATTAAATTCGCGGGAATTTGTGGATAGCTAGATAAGCCGCACGGAAGGGGGTGTGGCACGGTAGGAGCTTGTTATGTAATTAGGCGCCTTTTCCACGTGACCGTATATACGAATGACCCGCGGTATATGGCCGATCGATATCGAATTAAGAGCGAAGAGACAGAGAGAAAAAAAAAGGAACTATTCGCGACGAGTAGTGGCGTTAAAGAACGGCGCGTTCTTGAAAGAAATTTCTGGATGAGATCTTTGAAGAAATACACGAATGAATCCCGTGACGAGGAAAGAAAAACAGCCGCCGTCACCAATCCAATGGCGTCGGCGGATCTCGAGCCGCCCTCTCGAAGGGATCGATAATGCGCGATGCGTTGACGGCGGACGCGGAAGAGCGTGAACATACGACGCGAATCGGAAACGAGAATTATACGCGGAAAATCACGCGGTGAGAATCTTTGCGGATCGTTTTCGACGACGTCGATTAATTCGTGACGTTTCGCCTCGGGAACGAGATCGGCAGGCGCGTGCCCGCGCGTGCGTCTCGTCGAGATGAATGTAACCACCAGCCACGTACCAGCGGGAAATAGCTAAGCCTCCTCCTCGTCGTTACCGTCGTCGATGTCGCGCAGTCGGTCGCCAGGTCGGTCGGCTTTCCACCGAAGAGACTTCAGAGGATCTCGCAGGCTGGACGACGCTGTTCGCCGACGACAGGACCATCAGAGACCATTGTGACCACTCACGTGATGACAGATTGCGTGCTGCTGCCCTGCGACCCGCCCGACAACTAAAGCCGCCGCAGCCTCGCAACGCCGTGCCGTCAGCTGACTCCGCGACGCAGTGTCGCCAACTCAGCCTTTTCCAGCCTTTTCGGCCGATTCAACCGATTGAGAATCGGAGTCGCGCACCAACTTTCCATTTGCGTCCGTCGTTACTTATTGTCATTTATCGCTGTACCGATTGGAAGAAATTATAATAATTGAATGGAAAAATGTAAGAATTTACATCATACATAAGAAAGTGATTTTAAGAGAGCGATTGGCAGCACTGTCGTGTGTGTGATGACGATGACGTATAGTACGCCATTTCTTTACGATCGCGTCGCTTCATAAATAATATTCTGCTGTGTATTGGAGTATTCCATTCATCCTATTCTTGTCCATTCTTGTCTTTCGTTGGAATCGAGAGAAGAAGAGGAAAATATTTACATAATATATTGAGATATTTGTGAAGCGTCGTCATGGGTTGCGATGGTGGCACTATTCCTCGCAGAGACGAGCTCGTTAGGGTGAAAAGAAAACCGGAACAGGTAAATTTGGAAAGTCTATAACCTCGCTTAGAGAAGTTCTTCTATTGATTTTTCTATTGAAATTTCTGTCTACAATCTTGAATATTAAAGCGAAATTTCCCGTCACTCAACATGTTCCAATATGCTCCTATCATAGCTTCTATTCACTCCAACGCGCTCGTTGGAGTGAATAAGATTAGAGAGAAATTTCTCTGGAAGGATCTATGGTAGGAACATGTCGGAGCATGGGATGCGAACAAACTTTAAAACCTATTCTACAATATGCTTTTTGTTTCTTGTTTTTTACTTTTTGTTTTTTTCTTCTTTACAATCTTTATATTTTTTGCTATATATTTCTTCCGAAGTTCGTTATCATTAACTTTTATCTCAGGCAATATAAAACAAAAATCCGGATACGAAGCAAAAAGACAAAATGTAAAAAATAACAAAAGGCAAGAAACAAAAAAATATTGTAGAACAGGTTTAAGAATCATTGCTTTTAATAGATTTCGTTTTTTTAAATACATGTATTTAGTATTTATTGAAACGAGAAGAAAAGTTCTTATTAAAAAAAAAAAATACCTCGTACAATATCAATCTCAGTTTTTTATTCTTTTATTCTGCAATCTTGAGCTGATTTTATTCTCTTTAAATTATAAATTATTATATTATTATAATCTCTTTAAATTATTTTCAATGTAAAAAAAGTTACTTTAAAAGGAAATGAATTATTTATTTTCTGTATATTATTATTTATGTTGCATACCTATATGAGTGTGTATATATCTATTAACAGAAAGACAAAGAAGCAGAATTAGCTTTTAAATGGAAGCACTGTACGATAAGGCAATTACCACTGCAATCACCGATCGTGAGTTGTGGTTTAGGTCGTCTGTACAGTAAAGAAGCTGTGTTGGAAGGTCTTTTGGATCGGAATACTCTTCCGGAATCTGCTGTACATATTAAGAACTTGAAAGATGTAAGGAATCTCAATTTAACACTAAATCCAGCATTTGATGGTGATAAAGCTGAGAAAGGAGACCGTTACAATGATGGAGGCAAAAGCCCATTTATTTGTCCAGTCATTGGTTTGGAAATGAATGGAAAATATAAATTCTGTTTCTTATGGTCATGCGGCTGTGTAATGAGTGAACGTGCCCTCAAAGAAGTAAAGAGTACAGTAAGTAAAAATATTCAGTTATTGTATATAATGAAAATAAATAATAAATACTGAATAAGTTTTACAACAAGAAAAATGTTAAATTTTACAATTTAATTATAGTCGAATGTTATATCTTAACTTTTTTAATTTATTATTTGTGCAATCTTTATAACCAACTCTTACATGTTTTTATTTATATTGTTAATTAAATTTCACAGTCGTGTCACAAATGTCAGCAACCATTTGAAGAGATGGACATAGTCATATTAAATGCAGAAGGAGACGACGTGGACCTCATGATGAAGCGAGCGATGCTTAGAAAAGCTAATCAAAAGAAGTCAAAGAAGAAGAAATTGGAGGATGATATCTCAACAGAAGAAAAGAAAACGGATGAATTGTCCAAGAAAAAGATGAAGAAGGAGGATAAAGCAATTCTTAAATTGAACAATAATCATAAGGAGGCCGATGATCCTGCTTATAAAAAAGCTAAAAGTGATTACAGTGTTGCGAAAGATCCTAAAGCGTCGGAAGTTTTCAAAAGCATTTTTACTACTCATAAATCTGCAACAGAACAAGACAGAGCGCACTGGGTTACTTATAATCCATTTTATAATTAATGTATAAAGCAATTAATAAAATGTTCTTAGAAAGAAAATGTAAAAAACGATTTACATTACAATTTTGTGAGCTCTAATCAGTATTTGCGAGTTCAGTGAATCCGGACATTTTCTCAATTACATTGTGAAAAATTTTTTATAACAAATATTTTTCACAACTTTACATATTTTCATTTACATGATGTTATTTTTCAAGTTTTAATCTTTAAAATGAAAAAAATTGTTCAATTATGCTAACGTTAAACAAATACATTAATATGAAATACACGACTATCAGTTAAGGAAGTTGCAGAGCGAATACTGATTAGGAGAGGGGGAAGGAGGGGGGAGGGGGTTAAAGACTTTAAAATATATAATAAGCAAAATGTACAATTTAATATTATTTGTTGTCTCATTAGTTTAAGAAAGTCAATAAATAACGTTGTTTTTTGTAATTACGTGTAATTTTTTTATATCAAAATAATTTACATAATCTACAAATTCACGTTGTATGTTTTAAAGGCACATAGTCTAATTTGTATACAAATTTCTTGGAATTTAAATATATATTCCAATTATTTAAAAAAATTATATTGACTATGTGTGTTTTAAATACAATACATAATTCTTGCAAAGTTATCAAATTACATTTGTATAGGTATTCTACGCACAATCAACGCTCGAATGGCTCCAAATATTCTTAGTATAGCACGTTTCCTGCGCGAATATCTGTTCAATCCCAAATAACTGCACAAATACACGATAACTGTCATTATAATAACTATCACTATTACGTAACTCCATTGGTGTATAATCACATATTCTTCCTGAATTTCTTTCGCGTCATAAGCCGTAATATCAGTGTCGAGATGTTGCAACGTAGAGATACCAGCACCACCAACTCGTCTCTTAAGCCAAAAAGTGTCCGTATCTTGCATTACTGAATTTGCTGCGCTCATAGTATTTCCTACAGAAACCATCTTCTGAGACCTGTAAAGTTCTCTGTGAAAAAAATTAAAAAAAAAAATATTCAAGATGTTCGCAAAAATCTAGAAACAATTAGTAATGATAGAACAAGTACATAATCTGCTTGAACTTTTAGACTGCTGAAAAAGTCACTTTTGTGGCTCTTGAGTTTGAATTAAAATACCACTACTTTTAGTAATATTTTTAATACTAAATGTACTAAATATATATGTGTGTATTGTATTAAAAAATAAAAATTATAAAACAAGAAAAAAGTAAAAAAAAATAAAAAATTCAAAAACCAAATAAAAAAAATAATCAAAAAGGAGCTACAAACTTTCTACGTCCACGTCGTTAGCTCTGGATAATGCTAAAGGAAAGTTCTGAGTTTATATATTTATATTCATTGTTAATATTGCGTTTAAGGTTCGAAATTTTATAAATCAGATCATATAAATATTTTATATGATCAGAATAGGAATCAGCGATACCAAAAACCCCCTAAAATACTCTATTTTTGAGAAAAACATTTTTTATTTGATCGTATGTTTCCGGCCGGGAAAGCCACTTTTGTGGCTCCGCACAAATCTCGAAATTTTGCACAATGTTACTTACATAGCATACGTTACTTACATAGCAAAATATTTGAGAAAAAAGAATCCCAATTTATTGAAAAAAATGCCAGTTGTCTAAAGATTAAATAAGAGCCATCTATTTTTAGTTGTAGCCTCTAATTTTCTATTCTTTCAGCTATAATTATAAGGTAAGTGGAATACAATTTTAAAATATTTTCTTCTAGCATTTACTTTTCAGATATAGGAACAAGAAAAAAATTGAGCAAATTTAATGTATCTGGAATTGAAATAATATTTATATATGCTTAAAATTACTTACATTGGCACAGATTCATTGACTGATACAGGAACGGCATAGATAGGAGTGGTACATAACGGAAGAGATCTAAAATTATCTGCTGGTTCATTAGTTATTAATACTTTACTATGACGACTAAAATGATTTTCCTTCATTCGATATGGTAATTCTCCAATCTCTATATTACTGGTCGTTTTAACAGTCTTGTGCTTTTTCTGACTTTCATCCATGAAAACAGTAGGTACGTATCCTGTTGTTGTATATTCTAAAATAGCGTCGAGCATCCAAAAACAGGCTAAATATGAATAACAATATCATTTCAATAAATAATATCCAATGAAATTGTACAATTCAGAATGTTTCAAGAAATGGAAAATTTAAAATGTTTTCTAACGTAAAATATTTATCAGTATTTATAATATTTTGTCATTAATATTTTTTTTGTAATACATACATTTTTGTAAATGGTTGTCATCAATACAATTTGAATCTCCATAAACAACGAGTCTACCGGACGTACTCATCTGATCTTTGACATTTTTTTCACCATTCTGATCTGCTTGTATTTCATTATGAAATTTAACATTAAATGCCGCTTCAACATCATTCTCATTCGTCACTTGTAAAAGTCCGAGTATCGGTACAAGTGTAGGTATTCCTGATTTTTTTTCCAGAAGCTCTTGACCCTGATCATATAAGTCTGCATATAGAACGATTCCATCCTTTGGAAATCTGAATAAATAAAAAAAAAATGTGCTGTATATAATCTAAACTAGTTTCCCTACGTATAAAATATTTTACCTAGTTAACGTAGTGCCAGACGCAAATATGACTGGCGCATGCTGGCCAAGGGTGAACTGACCGTTTCGTACTTCGTCGCTAAATGCCACACCCCAATTAGGATAAAGCAGATCGTTTATCGCTGGAATATTGGCACCTCCGGTTTCAGGTATCCACCATCGATGGGTATTCTGATCGTAAAATTTAATTTCTTGCATGACTGCTACATTGTACCAGTCTGCAAATACAATTACTGATAAACCGTTTTCTTCCACATCTCGCTTTAATTTTGTCACCTGCAATTGAAACCATTTCATGTCAGCATACATAAATGAGCATATAGAAAATACATAATCTTATAAAACATAAATGTATACTTCTTCAGGAAAAAATTCCTCCTCTGTATCTACAATAAGCAGAGTCCCATAATTTCTCGCGTCAAAACAAGTGAATGGATGACCAAGCACTTCAAGATAATATCCAGTATTACGTAAATGTTGATACATGTCTTTAAAATTAGTATGTATATGATCTCCATTCCAGTCGAGAGGGTTGTTTTTTACGCGCAAATCATCTCTAGGGAAATATCCGGGTGGATATCGCAAATTATGGTACTGATCCCACAAGATACGTTTACTGAAGAGATAATAAGAGATATAGATAATTTATTAAATATCCTTGCGAATATATTTTTCGGTACATCACGTTCAAAAGTATTAATTTTACTCACTGTCTAGGAGGTGTAGGTATAATTTTTGCCTGCAATGGGAGCGTCACAGTTGATTGCCGTGGTTTACCTGCGCCATCGCTCTCAACCGTGAGTGAGATATGACCTATATAGAAATGTAATCTGCTATTAATAAATACAAATCAATTTATCATAAAAATGAAATTAATGTTTAAACCTTGCGCAATGCCCTGCCAGTCGTGAGACGTTGATGGGACTGTTATAGCGACTGCTAACCAGCCAGACCATGGCCACAAGACATCGCTATATGTTATCGCCACATCAATATGTTCACCATTACCAATATATGGATGCCAGGTAAGATTTACTATATTTCCAGCCACACCCAAACCATTTATTATAGTTACATTGACTATTGTTGGCATACCAGTATGATATACAGCTTGAGTACAGTATGGCCACATATACTGACATTCTGTCAAATCTATGTAGCTAATTAACAAAAGCAAAAAATCGATTATTGTAATCAAAATTTTATCGATATTCCTATTTATTTTATCTTTTATTTTATCATTTAATATATGTTTATTATTATATATGATATAATATATGATTATTATAGCATTATATGTATATAAATAATATTTATAATTAGTGAGTCAACAGAATTAATTAATTAAACAAATATCAATAGTAAGTAAAAAACAAAAAACTACACTAGCTATCGTGTAGAAGTTTTCTCGTTATTTATAAAGAAAAACTTACCTTGGATGAAGTGTAACGATAGGAATATATGACTGTAGAAAATGAAATGCCCGCAAGAGATCTAATTTTCCTGCACCTTGTTCAAACATACTAATTCCAGGTAAGCGACGGGCTGAATTTATTAATGCTTGTTTCATACTTGCCGGTGTTACCTTAAAAATATTTATTTATTATTATTTATTAAACACAAATGCAATAGATTAGTTTTTCAATATTCACTGTACAATATTTCAACGATATTTGTATTGATGCATAAGTATAAAAAATCATAATTACCTTCTCTTTATTAATTTTAGATCCATTTATTTCTATAAATGCACTAGCTAATAACGCAACCGCACCAGCAACAACGGGACTAGCAACAGAGGTACCAGAAAGACTTCTACATCCGTTCTGTAAAGCAGATACTCTTACTCCTGATCCATATGTGACTAAGTCAGGTTTGATTCTACCATATCCATAAGGCAATTCCCAAGTAGTCATACCACGGGAAGAAAACCTTGCTATTTGATCATCCCAATTGATGCCTCCTACACCAATCACATCCATTTGATCGGCAGGATTACTTAAAGTGCTATGCAAATGAAATGCCGTGATATACAAATTAATCATACTCAGTTTTTCTAAATATATAAGAAATCGAAGAAATATAACTCGAATTTAAATAAAAAATAACTGAAATTTAAATCTTGAAAAACTGATTACTTTGAAGATAGAGGAGCGATTTCAGATTTTGATAATATGTATATGAAGTTTTAAGCAAATTCTAAGATTTATTATTTTATTTACCCATATAAAGGCCCGTCATTGCCAATTGCCGATACCATAATAATACCATTAGCTGTAACCTCCCATACTTTATCGACAAATGGTTGATCCATAAAATCTGGACTACCAATGCTCAGATTTAACACTGTTATTTTGCGAAGTATAGCATGATTGAATGCATCCAAGAACCACGAGGTATAAGATACCTATTATGTTTCAGATACAAATTTTTTTAAGTCTCAAATTTAAATCTAAAATTACAAATAGGAAAGAAACATGAAGGATAGAGGTACCTGATCGTTAGTGAAAACACGGAAAATATAAAGATCTGCGTCTGGAGCAAAACCAAAACAGTCTCTGGAGGATGACGCAATAACACCAGCCACGAATGTCCCGTGGCCTAGGCCATCCTCCCTAGTGTTCTCATTCGTCCAATTTATTCTTTCTTTGATATTTTTGAAATGTGGATGACTAGCAGCAAGCCCGGTGTCAAATATCGCTACTTTTATATCTTTTCCAGTAATGCCCATTTTCCATAGTACATCAGCTTCGAGCAGATAAGTAATTTGTTTCGGTATAGCTCTTAATAACTTTCGAGATGTATGTCGATTTGTCGATTGTCCAGACTGAACATTCTGAAATTAAGTTTTACCTTAACAATATTAGATACATGATTTAATGTAAAAAATTTAGACGCACATAGTTATTTTATTTTTATACATTTCAAAACTTACATTGATTCTTCTTTCGAAGTTTCCATATTCTATAACATCAGAATCATTTGATGTTATATTGATAAATTTTAAAGTTCTATGTATAAGTCTCTGCGATGACACAGTCTTTACAAGTGGATGATTATTTAAAGCTCTGAGTCCTTCGTATTTATCCGTTTCTTGTAAACGTACAATATCAAAATCACTAGGATACATGGATATTGCATTGTTATGCGGTATGATTTTCCAGTTCTTAATATTAGACGAATTTAACACGGCTCTTATATAATTCTCTCGTGCATGTGCTTTATAATAACCATTAAATTTGATTATATACTCATTTTCGACTATACTAGAAGAAAAGGTAACTTGAACTTCTTCATCATGAGCATCATGACAGGAGTTTGGAGAGACGAATGTTTCATGTAGTGAAAATTTTGCATTACAATTGTCATGTTTTTCAAAGCTGTTTAAGTTAAAATTATTGCTTGATCCATGAGAAATATAGAGCAAAAGTAACAAGGAGATGTATAGCAAACATGTGTGCAGCTTCATGCTATTAATTCTGCCTGAGAACTATGCTTCATACTTAGCCAAAGTTATAGCAGATATTAAGATTTCGCGAAAATATTTATAAATGATAATATTAGCAACTTATTCTTTTATAATATAGGACATTTGTCATTCAATCAGCATTCTTTCAGTATTCACTTTCAATATTCATCATTTCAGTAATCATAAAGCATTAATGGTTTATAATTGATTCGTGGTGCAGTTTGAAATCAACTCTTTAGATCAATTAACGATAGTTCAGGTGATCCAAAATTATCCTGAAAGCAGCCACAAACGAGTACTCGGTTTTTTTAATAACATTCTTCACATCTTAACCTCAAAAGCTTCTGCGGGAAAATATTTTAAATCATTTTAAATGATTTTTCAAAGCGTATTTTAACTGCGAACTATTTTAAGTCGTTACGAAAATGAATAATATCGCATTGACATAAATAATTTACAGTTCGAACACAGTTTATTAATAAATTAAATGTGTACATAACTGTGTGAGTGCATGAATGAATAACACAACATGTGCAAAAAAAATACGAGAGAGGGAGAGAGAGAGAGAAAAAGAGAGAGAGAGAGAGAGAGAGAGAGAGAGAGAGACAGAAGAGAGAAATAGAAAAAGGAAAGAGATTATGAAAAATCTTTGTTTATAATTTTGTAGATATAACAAAAGCCAATACTTTATCTCATTTTATTTAATAGAATACTATTTTCATAAAATAACTGTACATACTGTATTTCAAGCATGTTAATTTAATGCTTGATCCAATTAACTTTCTCTAATAATTTATTTTTAATTTATTTAATTTAAATTGTAATTATTCTTTTGTAAAAAAAATTAATATTACAATATTAAAAAATATCATTACAAATATTTATATTTAAAAATATACAGTCAAATTAACGTTGGTAACACTGATTTTGTCAGATGTAAGTTGGTTACTGTTGACACACATGACACATGTCATAACATGACATTTCCGGTCTGTTTCGTGTTGTTTACATTTTTTGCACTAAAAAATATTTTTTATGCCAATGTCTGTATCGCCTCACTGATTGGTTGCTGCTTCCACTACTTGACGGAAGGTCTTTCTTCCTAAAGAGAAAAGAAAAAAGATGAACTGATGCAAAAATCAGCCAAAAAGAATAGGCCTCTAGTTCAGACTGAACACACCAATCAGCAAGGCGATATTTTTTTTTTTACGACACTGTAAATATCACTGATTGGTTGTTCCGCTGTCTGACGCTTGTTACATCCAATTTGAATTAAGTATAAGCATGGGCATAAGTTCCTCTCTTGTCTTATTTTTGTTGACGCTTTGGCGGCAAAAGCCGTAATTGTCTGGACAGTAAAGTCGCAGTTAGTCGATTGCGTCGATTATTTAAGAAATATGTGAAATTTATGTAACATTTTGTATTAATATTATTTTTTTGTTAAGTGTTATTATTATAAAGTGAATATTTATGGAATACTTAGTTGCTTATACATTGTAATTATTCAAATGGTGAAGGTGAATTGATGAAGGTTTTTACGGAGAAAAGTCTTGCAAGTGTGATTAAACATTAATTGAAAAACTAATTTTTATTGTTAATAACAATGGATTTCTCAGCTACGCAAGTTTATGAGGACGAAGATAATTTATTTACTGATTCACATGCATTAACGGATGAAGAATCGGTACAGGTTAAGTAGTTAAATGTGTTTTTTAATAGTAAAATGTAAAGTTGAAGAGAGACAGAGAAAGATGGGAGGAACGGCGGAGAGAGAGAGAGAGTATATTTTATTATAACGAATTTATATTATATTTGTTAAATCTTAAATCTTTTTTATCTTAATGTTTGATATTGAGTTATTTTATTTTC